>Ga0315282_10001226_pt1 | contig 49261 bp, 49 predicted proteins | sample YL17G07_20_MG_FD_203693 | JGI IMG/M metagenome (GOLD analysis project Ga0315282, IMG submission 203693) | Sediment microbial communities from Yellowstone Lake, YNP, Wyoming, USA - YL17G07_20 | ecosystem: Environmental > Aquatic > Freshwater > Lake > Sediment | place: USA: Wyoming | collected...
GCCCACGTTGTTACAGTTTTTGGGAGGGGGTTTGGGGGAACCTTTTTTGACTAAAAAAGGTTCCCCCAAAGCTTGCGCACCGCGCACCTAAGCGCTTTGCTAGGCCGTCGAATACCCGGTTTCGCTGTGCTGGCTGAGGTCCAGCCCGGCCGATTCGTCCTCCTCGCTGATGCGCAGCCCGATCACCACGTCCACGATCTTGAGCAGGATGAGAGACATAATAAAGGAGAAGGCCACGCTGGCCAGCACGGCCACGATCTGGATGCTGAACTGGGCCGGGTTGCCGAAGAAGAGGCCGTCCACCTTGCCCACGGCCGCCCGAGCGAACAGGCCCGTGGCCAAGGCCCCGGTCATGCCGCCCAGGCCGTGGATGCCGAAGACGTCCAGGGCATCGTCATACTTGAACCTGGTCTTGAGCGTGACCCCGAAGAAACAGATCACGCCGGCCAGGATGCCGATGGCCAGGGCCGACATGGGACCGACAAAGCCGGCCGCCGGCGTGATCCCCACCAGGCCGGCCACCGCGCCCGAGGCCGCGCCCAGGGTGGTGGGCTTGCCGCGATGGATCCATTCGACCACCACCCAAGCCACGGCGGCCATGGCCGCGGCCAGGTGGGTAGCGACAAAGGCGTTGGCCGCCAGGCCGTTCGCCCCCAGCGCCGACCCCGCGTTGAAGCCGAACCAGCCGAACCAGAGCAGGGCCGCGCCGGTGAGCGTCATGGGCAGGTTGTGCGGGAAAAAGGGTTCGCTCAGAAATCCCTGGCGCTTGCCGATCACCAGGGCCGCGGCCAGGGCCGCCAGGCCCGAGTTGATGTGCACCACGGTCCCGCCGGCAAAGTCCAAAGCCCCCAAGCGGCCCAGCCATCCCCCGCCCCAGACCCAGTGCGCCACCGGGCTATACACGAACGTCAGCCAAAGCACGGTGAAGGCCAGGTACGCGCTGAACTTCATGCGCTCGGCAAAGGCCCCGGTGATCAGGGCCGGGGTGATGACCGCGAACATCATCTGAAAGGCCATGAACAGGAGGTGCGGGACGGTCGGCCCATAGGTCGGGTGCGGTTCCATGCCCACGCCGGAGAGAGCAAAATACTTGAGCGAGCCGATCACGCCGCCGATGTCAGGCCCAAAGGCCAGCGAGTAACCCCACAGGGCCCAGACAATGGAGACCACGCCCAGGGCGAAAAAGCTGTGCATGATCGTGCCCAGCACGTTTTTAGCCCGGACCATGCCGCCGTAAAACAGGCCGAGACCTGGAGTCATGAGCAGGACCAGGGCCGTGGAAACGAGCAAAAAGGATGTGTCGCCGGTATTCATGACCAAGTCCCTCCTTTGGGTGCCGGTTTGTTTTCATGAAAGGAGCAAGCCTTGTGCCATGAGAATTTTAATTGTTATTTCAATATATTAAAAAATATTGTGATTGATCGATAACTAATGAATATGACAATCTTGACGGATCTGAAACTCGGCTCATGACAAAAATGTAAGAACCAGGCCTTTCGACCGGAAGGTTTTTCATGGGTCCGCGGCTGGCCGGCTGTATTCACCCCGACGAATCCCGGGTGGCCCGGCCAGCGTCCGGGGCCCGAGGGGACAAGAGGGTTCATGCCGCTTTGTCCCTGATACTCCGAGGCAGCCCAGCCGCTTCGAAGGATTTGGAGGGAAGGAACGAGCCTCTTGAATAAACCTCTTGCCCGCCTCCGAAGACAAGTTTATCCTTGATCACGATACGGTTCCCCTTTACCCTTGTGGCGACTGGTTTTATTTTTTCTCCTGAATCGAGACCGATGCAAAACACAGGATTCCGAGCCGGAATCGAGGAGGGCGAGGATCGAAGCCGCAGGAATATTAATTATATTTCGAGGATTTCGAGCCGAAGCCCGACAATGAGTCCGGCCGGCAGCCGAAGTTTTGCAATGGTCTCGAATCATTCTGGTGAAAACCTGGAGGCGGATTCATGGCCAGACGTTTCATCCCCAAAGGTCTCGAAGATATCACCCCGGCCTGGCTGACCCAGGCCCTCACCAGCTCCGGCGTGCTTCAAAACGCCTCGGTCCGCGGCCTCAAGATCGACCCGGTCGGCTCGGAGCAAGGCTACATGGGCATATTGGCTCGGCTGTCAATCGAATACGATCCTCCCGAGGCCGACGCTCCAGCCACGATGATTGTCAAATTCCCCACGCAGCAGCTCAAAAATAAAATCACCGGCGAGATTTTTTTGAACTACGAACGGGAAAACCGTTTGTATGAAGAGACTTTGCCTAAACTCCCGCTCAGGACGCCCCGCTGCTACTTTTCGGACATGGATGCCGGGGTGGGCGAAGGGTTTGTCAATTTTACCTACTCCATGTATGAAAAATTGCCCAAAGCGCTGCTGAATCTCTACCTGGGTTTTTTCGCCTTGCTCACCATGGTCATGAAAAGACGGTACATTCTTTTGCTCGAGGATTTTGGCAATCTCGAGGCCATTGACCAGCGCGACGGTTGTTCTTTTGAAGACGCCAAGCTCGTGATGAAGCCCCTGGGAAAAAATCAAGCGGCGTGCTGGCAGAGCCCCATGGTCGATCGGTACTGGCTCAAGCCCCATTCCGAGGTGAGCAAACTCATGGGATTGTTGTACCAACGGGGCCTGCCGGTCATCAACCGGAATTTTGGCGACAAGCTGACCCAAAAAGAAAACGACGTCTTTGACTGGCTTCTGAAAAACAACGCTCGTGTGGACGATTATGTCAAAACCCGGCCCACGACCTTGGTGCACAGCGATTTCAGGATCGATAACATTTTCTTCGACCGCGCCAAAAATGAAATTGCGGTCATCGACTGGCAGACCTGCTACCGCGGACTTGGCGTGGCCGACGTGGGTTACTTTTGCCTGCACGGCGGAAGCCGGCCTTTCACGCGAGCCGAGGTGGCCGAGCTGATCGCCGTTTATCACGCGGGCCTGGTCCAGGGCGGGGTGACCGACTACAGCCTCGTGGAATGCCTCTCCGATTTCAAATACGGCCTGATGGTGGCCTTGCGCTACGTGATGATCATCCTCGGGACCCTGGAAATCGATAAGGACCCGAACGTTAAAGTCCTGGCCAATCTGTGGCTGGACCGCATGAAACCCCTGGTCGAAAGCATCGACTTAACCGCATTTTGAGGGAACCCTTTTTAGGCTGCGTGATTTGGGGGAACCCTTTGGGGGACCCCTTTTTAGACTTGCGAGACCGTGGCCAAACACAGGATGCCGAGACGAAATCGAGGAGGGTGAGGATCGAAGCCGCAGGAATAGGCATCCTATTTCGAGGACTTCGGGCCGATGACCGACAAAGATTTCGGCCGGAAGCCGAAGGTTGGCCCGGTCTCGAAAAAGGGTTCCCCCAAGCCCCCTCCCAAAAACCGTAACTCCGTGGGCTGGATTTCGCTTCGCGCCATCCAGCCCACGGGGCCGCGTGTCGTGGGGGCGGGGTTGATAAAGCCCGCCCATTCTGTCCACCAATCCAATGCCTGCATCGAAAACCGTCATTCTGGCGAAAGCCAGAATCCAGTTTTTTTCCCCCTCGTTCCAGGGCTCTGCCTCAATGCACCGATGTAGGCTGGGTAGAGCGAAGCGAAACCCAACATAACAAGTGCGTAGCGCGTGGTGCGGAGATGCACCGCTGCTCGTACCATGGGCGTCCCCGCCCATGAATCACGGCCGGGACGGCCGTGCCACAATTACCGGTATTTATCTTGTAGCATGGGCGCCCCGCCCATGATTCACCGTGGTCAAGAAGCCGCCGGATTCGTGGGGGCGGGCCCCGGCTTTCGCCGGGGTGACGGCCTCGCCCGCCAACCCGCGCCGGTGTTGAATGCGCCGACCTTGTAGAGGCGGGGTTGACAAAACCCGCCCGCATATTCTTACCAACCAACGAGTTGCCAACTTTTTGGTTGGTATTCCCCTCGTTCCAAAGCAGAGCCTACGTGGCATGGGCGTCCCCGCCCATGAATCACGGCCGAGACGGCCGTGTTACAATGGCCGGCGTCTTACGTACCATGGGCGTCCCCTTCGACTTCGCTCAGGGCCGTGAGCCTGTCGAACGGTCGCCCATGATTCGCCGTGGTCATGGAGCCGCCGGATTCGTAGGGGCGGGTTTCAAACCCGCCCGACCCCTTTTTCCATCATTTTCACCCCCGTTGACTCCTCGACGTCATAACGCTATAATGTCATTACTCCAAATAAGGGGGATATCATGACCACCGAACCCAAGCGCACCACTGTCTATTTCGATCCCGACCTGCACAAGGCCCTGCGGCTTAAATCGGTCGAGACCTCGAAATCCTTGTCCGAGCTGGTGAACGAGGCCGTGCGGGAGGCCTTGGCCGAGGACGCCGAGGACCTGGCCGCCTTTGAGGAACGGGCCAAGGAGCCTCTGATCGGCTACGAGGACATGGTCAAAAGGCTGAAAAAAGATGGCTTTATATAAAAATAAAATCTTTTTCAAAAGGTCGGTTCGTAAGGATTTCCTCATCACCCCCAAGAAAGACCTGAGAAGGATTCTCAGCCGCATCAAATCGCTCTCCGAAAACCCCCGCCCGGCCGGCTGCGAGAAGCTGACCGGCGAGGAAAAATACCGCCTGCGCCAAGGCCGCTACCGCATCGTCTATTCCATCCAGGACGACCAACTCACCGTCTGGGTGGTCAACGTCGGGCAGAGGAAGGATGTGTATCGGTAAGGGGCAGGAAGAACCACGGGCTGGAAGCCCGTGCCACCATTGCCGGCATCCATCTTGTATCATGGGCGTCCCCGCCCATGAATCACATCCGGGAAGCCCGTGCCACAATTGCAGGAGTCTTTGTGGCATGGGCATCCTGCCCATGATTTCCTCGTTTCAGGGCTCTGCCCTGGAACGCATGAACGACTTAAGGCTCTGCCTCAACACCGATTTCACACGTAGTAATTTCAATCGGCCATACCAAGAAGGCGTCGAGGCGGGACCGCGCTTCCAGTTCCTCGCTCCAGGGCGCAGGACGGCAACGAGAAGGGAAGGATATAAAGAGAAGTTACTATTGAACAGATGATCTTTCCGGGGGTTCTTGGAGTGACATTCCAATAGAATTCGCCAGCCAAAAAAATCTTAACAAGGCATATTGGTTCACGCACTCGTCAACCTTTGGATCTCCGCTCGATACTACATTAAAAGAGACATGGGCTATGCTTTTCCCCTGAGATTGCTGAAATAACATATGCATTGATTGAGATGATACAATTCTTTCACCTTCTTGGGCGGCTACTATATCATTCGTTACTTTGTCAACAAGACCAGGAAAATCTATCCCAATCTCTTCAGCGCGCAGGGATAACTCAGACCTTATATCTTCCGAATTTTGCATGATCCCCAATCCACTTGTGCCATGGACTTCATATAATTGTTCTTTAACAGATCCAATTCTTGTGACATGAAAAGACAGCTGGGCTAGCAAGGCCTTAATATAAACACTTAATTCCATGGCCCCTGCTAATCTAGCATGGTAACGGATTATCTGCTGATCCATGTGCTATCCCAATTAAATCAGAAATATTAGCAAAATCATTTTTTTTAAGATAATTGCCTAAACCTCTATAGACTTCTTGAAAAACCATTGGGTTCACGAACAACGAAGTACCAATGCCTATTGCTGTGGCACCGGCCATTATGTACTCCAGAGCATCTCGCCAGTTAGAGATACCGCCGATCCCAATAATTGGGATATCACGCCTGGTACATGCAGGGATGCTTCTGAAACACTCATAAACCATTAAAATTCCAATGGGTTTGATTGCAGGGCCGGAAAGCCCACCTGTCTTATTACCTAGCAGTGGTTGACGTGTATCGATGTCAATCGCCATACCTCGTACAGTATTGATCATCGAAAGAACGTCGGTTCCAGCTTCGATCGCTGCCCTAGCCGGAAGAGTAATATCAATTACATTGGGCGTTAACTTAGTAATAATTAAAATGTGTGGGGCAGTCCTTTTTCTAACAGCTTTAACGATTCGATATACTTCCTCAGGATCAGTACCAAAGGAAAAGCCACCTTTTTCGAGATTTGGACAAGAAACGTTAATTTCAAAGCCTCTGATCAACTCATACCTATCATTTTCACACAGGTAGGAGGCCACGTTGGCGTACTCTTCTGCAGTAGAGCCAGATATGTTAACGATTACAGGAAGATTAAAATTTAGCAATCCAGGTAATTCATATTTTGTAAAAAACTCAACACCTTTATTTTGGAGGCCAATTGCATTGAGCAAACCGGTCCTTGTTTCAACTACCCTGAACTCAGGATTTCCCTCGCGCAAATAATAAGTGATTCCTTTGGTGACAAACGCGCCAAGTGAATCTTTGATTTGCTTATTAATAAAAAGACGATTTAATTCTTCACCACTATGCCCTGCCGTGCCAGATGCTGTTAATAGCGGGCTCTTAAGCTGTAAATTTTTTAACGTAGTTATTAGCTCTTTCATTTTTTGCCCCAAACAATATTTTTTACGTCGAAAATAGGGCCATCTGTACAAACTCGAGAATACCCGATCGAGCCATCCTTCTTAGTTTTACATACGCAAGACATGCAGACGCCAATTCCGCAAGCCATTCGTTTTTCCAAGAGAACCTTCATCGGTATATTAAACTGAGTGGTAATATTTTCCATAGTGCGCAACATCGATTCAGGACCACATGCAATTACTAGAATGCCTTCAACGCTTTCTTTTTCCTTTAAATATTTTTCATATTGGTCACTTACAAAACCAGCATGCCAGTGATCAAGATTTAATCTGAAATTAGGGGGAAGATTCTGGTCCTCAGTTGATAAATATATGTCACTTAAATTAAGACCTAATTTAAGAAGATTATCTATATAGACATAGGCATTTTTATTATCTTCAGAATAAGAAGGCGCAAATCTTTCCGAAAAAAGCAAGGTTTCAAATCGATCGATCCCAATAAATGCTTTGACCTGGAAAGAATAAAACTTTAACGCCTGACCAAAAAAAACCAAAGGCGCCATTCCGACGCCTCCCCCTATCAGGTGTATTTCTGTAACGCCCTGAGAACGAAGGTTCGCTAGCTCTGATACTGATCCAAGAGGACCTATCATCTCTAGCTCATCACCTGCTTTTATGTTTTTTAGCTCATTTGTCCCAACCCCGCTATCGAGAACTTTATAAAACACCTCGAATCGATTAGGAAATACCGTATGGGTTACCGCAGCTAAATTGGGAGGAAGAAATATATTTTTTAAGTATGGAAATTCGAAATGTTTATAAAATGCGCGGTGAATGCTGAAAGGTCGCTTAAGAAATGATATGATGCTTAAATCAGAGAGTTTTACGTAATCTTCTGATTTCTCAATATGTAAGGACGCTTTATTTATTGTTCTCTTTCTTTGTGCTATGGCCATAGTATCCATCATAACGAATTGTCCAGGGACTACATATTCCAACTCCGGCGCCTCAAACTTAATCCTGTAGTGTTTGCAATCAGAACCCTCTCGTACAGGTATATTATCCTGAACTTTGGCTATAAAAAGAGATATCTTCTTCGTTAGCCTGTAGTTTGTGGAAGATTTCTGTTCTTGTAAGAAATTAGGGAAATGATCACAAAATTCAGGGTAAATTTTCATCATTTTTTCGAAAAGTTCGGGGAAAGAAAGGAAAAATGTTCTAGGCCAAGAATCCGCATATTTGATTTCCCGATGCTTGAGCATATCATTATTATTTGAAAAAATTAAAAAGTACATTAGCTGAAAGTTATCTTTATCAAGATCGCGGACCTGTTGCGCAATTTTTCTATCTATCTTCTCTCCTTCCTTAGTGAAGAAGCTGAAAACCAGCCGCCTACCATTGTCATTTGAGTTTCTGATAGCTTCAAAATCGGCACCTTTAATTTTGATTAGCTCTAAAAAAGCACCGAGGTTAAAATAGAACGATAGATCAGAACTGCTAAATTTATCTTTATCTATTGCAATTATTTTATAGCTGTCTTCCTCAAGTATGTTATTTAGAAGATGCAGACATAACACATTGTACGCTTTCTGATTAAGTTGATTCTCATTTGTCCACTTGTCAATAACGTCAGTTTCCTTGATCTTAGCTAATTTCTCTCTCAATGCGGGTCTAACTAGTTCGCTGGCCGTTTCTCGTATTTTCTCTAGATTAGATATTCTCTCGTTTCGAGTTTTTCCTAGCTTAATTGTTTTCCCATTCAAGGAAGATAACAAATAAGCAGCAATTCTACAATAAAATCTCAATTCTCTATCCTCTTGCGCAGGATGAGAACTTGATTTTAATAAAGCATCATCTTTTAGAGCAACTGGCCGAGAGACTTGTCTCCTTAGTACTAAATATTGGTCTACTGCTCCAAATTCGTGAGACTCGCTCTTTCTCTTCTGTGAGTTGTCTAAAAAAATGGGACTCTTTTCTTGTATTCCATATCCAGCTTCGCAGATAGCATTTTCAACAGAAGGCCAAGCCTTTTTCCTTTTCGAGCCGTAAGCGAGAATCACCTTGCAGTGCCTATTTGTATTTTCCCGAATTCTTAATAGTAGTTTGCGAATCTTATCTGCATTTTCTTCTATTGTTAGTTGACCCGGCTGCCAGCTTTTTTGAGTTGAGAATCGCATTCTAAGCCACGAACCCCAAAATTCTGAAAAACCTAAATAGTCAACATCATCATTATAAGGCGGATCGAGATAAACACAGTCCACACCTGATCGCTCAGGAAAGGGAAATGAGAGATAGTCAGATTGATGAATATATAAATTGTCTGTAGATGTCTCAAATCTTTCTAAGGTGTCAGAAATTGTTATACCGCCAAGTATTGAGTTAAGATTTTCCTTACATTTGAGTACATTTTTAAACCGATTTTCGAAGACCTTCCATACATTCTTTTCCATTCTTGCAGGCGGCAGGTAATACCTCGGAGCTGTCCATCCTCTAGACGATTCCGGTGACTTCTTCGAGAACATTTGCATTTGACTACAACTATAAAGCATCGCAGTAAATACGTAATAAAAGACCTGCCGGACTCTCAATGGATTAACTTCCTCTACTGCATTAAAAAGCTCTGACAGGGCAGACAGATTTCTTCCTGTAAACAGTTCATGAAAATAGCGAACTGAGGGAATCCTACGTGTTCGTATCTGGCATTTTGGAATCCAAAATGCGGGCTGTACATGGGAGAGAGTAACTTGCTGTTCAGTTTCATTTTTTGTTAGTTCGCGAAGTTGGCTAGCGCCACAATCCTTACATACAAATTTAACTGACTCAGGGAAATCCGCATCGGTTTTCTTATTCCATTGTAAATAGTTGAAAAAAGCTCTTCTCTGGCACGTTGTGCAAGCAATTTTATAACGATTTAAAATGCTCTCAGAAACAGATTTTTTTATTCCATGGAAGGTGCATTTTAGAGAATATAAGCTTATTGGCTGGATTATCGCTGTAGACATGAATACAGCCATCGGATTTAAATCACTACCGATTACTCTAGCTCCTTTGGCTAGCGCGGTGACCAACGCACTGCCACTCCCACAAAATGGGTCGAGAAAGGTCCCCCCCGGCCTTAAGTCTTCTAGAATTCGCTGAAGGCCAGCAAAGGGCTTTCTTCCCCAATACAGGTGAGAGTGGGAGAAGGAGTAAAAGTCTAATAATGTCTTCTCGGCTATTGAACTAGGCATTTTATGCTACTGATAATTCAGGAGAATTTTATTTTTACTCAAGGAACTCTTCCCAAAGCGATCTACCCCTCTTGCGATTGACTATAAAGGGTTTCAGCCCAAGCGTCAATATTAGTCAAAGGGCCTCTGGGCAGCTCAGCCTCACAGAATCCTGAAGTTTAATGTGCCAGCGGGGCAAAGCCCTTCTTGGGTTTCACAATCGAAGCCAGCAGATAACAAAGCCCCGCTTAGCACCCAGGCCTAGCGCGGTTCGCTCATACATTAAACCTTATATACAGCACGTCGCCATCCTGTACTAAATACTCGCGGCTGACGAGCTTCATCAGGCCCACCTTTTTCAGGGCCGCCTCGCTGCCGTGTGCGGCCAGGTCCTCGTAGCGCATCACCTCGGCCCGGATAAAACCCTTTTCCATGTCGCTGTGCACCGCGGCGGCGGCCTCGAGGGCGGTCTGGCCCCGGCCGAGGGTCCAGGCCCGGAGTTCGTTCTGGTTGACGGTGAAAAAGGTGATTTTGTCCAGGGCCTTGAAGCTGGCCTGGATGAGGCGGAGGACCGCGTCTTCCCTAAGGCCCAGGTCGGCCAGGAACTCGGCCCGCTCGGCTGGAGCCAGCTCGGCCAGCTCGGCCTCGATCTTGGCCCTTACGACCACGGGCGTCTCGGCGTCCGGCACGGTGGGCTGGTCCGGGTCCTCGTCCTCGTTGTTGGAGACCAGCACCACGGGCTTGGCCGTGAGAAAGCCGAACCCGCGGAGCTTGGCGTGCGCCGCCAGCTCGGGCTTTTTTTTCAAGGGCTGCTCCTTAGAAAGCAGGTCCTTAGCCTGTTCCAGCAGGGCCTGCTCCTCGGGGTCAGCCTTGCGGCCGCGCTTCTGCTCCTGCTCGATGCGGGACAGGCGGTTTTCCACGAGCAGGAGGTCGGCCAGGAGGAGTTCCTCGAGAAAGGCGCGGTGGTCCGCGGCCGGGTTGGGCGGGCCCAGGCCGCCGTCGAAGTTGCGCACCACCTCGACCAGGCCGTCCGCCTGCCTGAGTTCGCCCGGGAGGCGGGTGGACGGGTCTTCGGGCCGGACCACGGGCTCGGGCGGGTCCAGGTAGCTGATCTGGGCCGGCGTGGTCTTTTTGGGCTTGAAGATGGCTGTCAGGCGCTCGAGCCGGTCGTCCGGGATGTTTAGCAAAACCAGGCCGGCTTCGTCGCGGCCTCGGCCGCCGGCTGGAAGACGGCTGGACAGGGCGGCCAGGAGGGTGGATTTGCCGGAGCCGGGGAGTCCGGCCAGGGCGAGTTTCATGGGGACCTCCATGGGCGGCCGGGACGAACCGTTTTTCTTCAGGGCGGAACGTCCGGCGATAGGGTGAGGCGATGGCCTGCGGCTCGGGTTCAGTATAGCACCGTTTGCTCCTGAAAATCCACCCAGCAAAAACCGGCAAAATTGCCGGATAGTCCGGACATGGACTATTGGGCGGCCGGTTGTTCGACAGAGGGCGCGGAGGGTGGACGGAGGATGGACGGAGCGTGGACGGAGCGTGGCCGCAGAGTGGGGCGAAGCAAGCCGAAAACCGGCTATGAACCGGCATCATGAGGGGCATCATGGGGGGTATCATGGGGGCATCGCGGAGCCCCTATGAGAGCCTCTTCGTGACACCCACCAGGCGGGCGGCTTGACGCTCCGGAGCGGTTTCGATATCATAAAAACTTCCACCTGGTGAAAATACCGGCCGGCCTGACTTAGAGGGCGCGTCCGGCCAGAGACCCGAGCCCCATTTACCCAAAGGAGAAGGCGGATGGACAAGCCCGAGGTGCGATTCGGCGAGTGGATTCAGGACGGATTTTCCTTGTATAAGAACAACTTCGGCGTGCTGGTCGTGGCTTCGATCATCGCGTTGGTGCTGAGCCTGGTCACGGTGGGCATCCTGGCCGGGCCCATGGCCGCGGGGCTGTCTCTGATCACGCTTCGGCTGATCGACCGGACCAAGCCGACTCCGGCGGCCGGGGATATTTTCCAGGGATTTCGCTACTTTCTACAAAGTTTTCTCTTTGTCCTGGCGTGGGGGATCATCGTGGTGGTGGGGAGCGCGATCCTGTCCCTGATCCCGTGCATCGGCTCGCTGGTCACCTTCGCGCTCTCGCTGGTCATCCAGGCCCTGCTCATGTTCAGCTTCTTTCTCATCGTGGACGCCGGGATGGACTTCTGGCCGGCGTCGATGGCCAGCATGCGGATGGTGCGGCGTAACTTCTGGCCGTTCCTGGGATTTTCCATCGTGGCCAGCCTGATCGGCGGGGTCGGCGCGATCCTCCTGGGCGTCGGCGTGGTCCTGACCCTGCCCATCGAGGCCTGCATCTACGCCGTGGCTTACCGGGAAGTCTTCCGCGAGCGCCTGGGAGAATTTGGTTTTGAATCAACAAGTTCCGTGGATAAAACCGCCGGGAACGCGGGACCGGAACAGCCCAAGGGCCCGGTCTCATGAGCGCTGACGCGGCCGCCCAAGGAAGGGTGGGCCGACTCCTCACCTGGCAGCGTCCGCGGTCCTGGTGGGACGCGGCGGGCGTGCACCTGCCGCTGGCTTTAGCCGCGGGCCTGCCCGTGCTGCTGCCGTTTGTCACCTCTCCGGACCGCCTGCCACTCAGGGCCTGCACGATGCTGCAACTGACCGGAATTCCTTGTCCTTTCTGCGGGTTGACTCGAGGCTTCTGGGCCATGGCCGCCGGCGAATGGGGGCGGGTTTTATCGAACTGTCCTTTGGCCATGCCGCTTTACCTGGGGCTCGCGGCGATTTTTATCTGGAATACCAGCGCCTTGCTGGCTGGAGTGCGTCTTCGCCGCGGCCGTCTTCTGACCCTGCCGGGCGTTCGCCCTGGGTTCCTGATCGCTGGGCTTCTCCTCCTCCTCGGACTGAACTGGCTCTTTCGGCTGGGGCAGGGACTCGTGTGACGCCGATGCTAAAAGTCTCTGCGACGACAGGTAGTTACGACGGCCTGATCTTCGACCTGGACGGCACGCTCTGGGACGTGACCCATGTCTCGGCCAAAGCCTGGAATCTGGGACTCGAGCGCCTGGGCCTGTCCGTGCCCGCCATCACGCGGGAGGACATCGCCGCGGTCACCGGGTTGCCGTACGAGGCCTGCGTGGCTGCGCTCCTGCCCCAAATTCCTAAAGAAAAACATAGCTTTCTGGCCGCAACCCTCGACGCCGCCGAAAGGGAACTCCTGCCCCAAGCCGGAGGCCGCCTTTATAAAGGCGCGGCCGAGGCCCTCCTTCTCCTCCACAACCGCTATCCACTCTTTATCGTTAGCAATTGTCAGATTTGGTACCTGGATTGGTTCCTGGACTGGTCAGGGCTCAGGCCTCTGTTTCAGGACTGGGAGTCTTATGGCCACACCGGTCGTCCCAAAGCGGACAACATCCGGCTCATCCGGGATCGCCATTGCTTGCAAGCTGCCGTTTACATTGGCGATACGATTTTCGACTACGAAGCGGCCCGAGCCGCCGGCCTTAATTTCATTCACCTCGCCCACGGCTTCGGCCCGGCGGCGGATGGCTGCGTCAGCCTGGCCGGATTCAAGGAACTCGCGGCCTACTTACTCTCCTGACGGCCGCGGCCTCACAGGGCCTGCTGGCGCTTCATGCCGCGGCCTGGATCACGGCAAAATATTGCATCCCTAGGCCGCAGCCCCTAGGGTAGGGCCTAATTTCGAATGGTTACGAGTCCTTGGAAAGGATGAACGCACGAGACAGACGCGAATCCTCGGGGTGGGTATGCACCTCCCGGAGATAAAAATTGCCAACTTCGAACTCGAGGCCATGAAAGAGCTGGAAACCATGGACGAGTGGATCCGCCAGCGCACCGGCATCGAATGCCGCTATTATGCGGCCGAGAACGAAGCCGGGAACAAACCTGGGCCGGACTGGCTCTACATTTTCAAGCAGCTGTTTTTAAAGAGAAAAGAAGACAAAAGGGCTCAAGAGCCCAAAAGCGTCTTGATCTCGAGGAGGGACCTGCGGATGGAACTCAGCAAGGAGGTGGGGGCGTCTGCGGGCCGGGCCTGGCGAGCCCGGGCGGCGATGCGTTTCCTGGCCCCGGAGATGGTGAATTTCTCGTCGTAGAGGAGGCGCTTGATTTCGAGGAGCAGATCGATGTCCTGGCGGCGGTAGAGGCGCTGTTTGGAGCCGGCCCGGGTAGGTTGAATCTGGGGGAATTCGGATTCCCAGTATCTGAGCACGTGGGTTTCGACCCCCACGATCTCGGCCGCCTCCCCGATTTTGAAATAGAGCTTGTCGGGAATCTGGACAGGCACGCGCACCCCCTGACTGTGGTCCGGCCCCGTCCTGGGGACGTCAATCCAGACGGTTCAGCATCCGGCGCAGGACTTGGCTCGGCTTGAAGGAGAGGGACTTCCGGGCCGGGATGGTCACGGCCTCTCCCGTGCGCGGATTCCGGCCCTGCCGGGCCTTCTTGGTCCGCACGGCAAAGGTGCCGAAGCCGGAAATCTTGACCTGCTCCCCGGCGACCAGGGTGTCCTTGACAATCTCGATCAGATCGTCCACCACGGCGGCGGTGGCGCGGCGCGGCAGCCCCAACTGAGCCTGGATAGCGGCGACGATGTCGGCTTTGGTCACGGCGTTCTCCCCTCCGCTTATTCCATTTCAAAATCGAGCGTTAACTTTGTCGGCTGCGCTGCGCGGCTCCTCGCCGTACTTTATTATGTACTGTCTCGTCGCTGCTCGCTTGCCTTCGCGTTCCCATCTCGATTTAGAAATGGAATTAGGCCCTCCGACGGGCCTGAAAGGCGCTTAGCACCTTTTGTGTGATTCGGTCATGGACCGCGTTCACCTCTTCGTCGGTCAGGGTGCGGTCCACCGAACGATACAAGAAACGAAAGGCCAGGCTGCGCAGGCCGGCCTCGAGCTGCCGACCCTCATAGGCGTCGAAGAGGGTCACGTCCTCGAGGAATTCTTCTTTGAGGTCGCGCAGAAAGGCGGCCACCCGGCCCGCTTCCACATCGCGGCTGAGAACCAGGGCCAGGTCGCGGCTCACGGCCGGGGTTCGAGGTAGCGCGACAAAGGCCGGCGAACCCGCGCCGGCGGCCTGAAGCCGCTCCAGATCGAGCTCGAAAACGTAGGGCGTTTCCCTGAGATCGAAGGCCTGGGCCACGCTGTCCCGGAGTCGGCCGAGGCAGCCCAGGACCTGGCCTCCGGCCGAAACCCGGGCCGACGCGGCGGCGTCCAGGTAGGACGGCAACCCCTCGTGATCGAAAACCGGGTCGGCCAAACGCAGGTCCTCGAGCAGCTCGTCCACCACGCCTTTCAGGTCGTAGAAATCCACCTTGGCCGGCTTATCATACCAGGCGGTCCGGGCCCGCTGCCCACTCAGAATCCCGGCCACGGTCAGGCGCTCGTCGGGCAGGTCCTGGCCTTCGCGGCAGAGAAAGATCATTCCCACTTCGTACAGCCTGAGGTCCATGACCTGGTAGGACTGGTTGTGGCGGAGCGCACTCAGCAGGCCGGGCACGAGGGTGGTGCGGAGCAGGCTCTGGTCCTCGGACAGGGGGTTGATGATGCGCACCGTGAGTCGTCGGGGGTCTTCGGGCGGGAGGCCCAGCCGGTCGCAGAAATCCTGGGCGATAAAACTGTAGCTGATGACCTCGGAGAGCCCCAGGCCCAGCAGAATCTCGCGAACCGAGGACCGTAGTCTGGCCAGCGGCGCGGCCGGCGCCGCCTGGCGCCGGGACGCGGGCAGGGTGGCGGGGATGGCGTCGTAGCCGATGAGGCGGGCCACTTCCTCGAAAAGGTCCACCTCCCGGTAGAGGTCCACCCTGAAGGTGGGGACCTTGAGGACGCGCTCCTCGTCGCCGCCGGCGAGTTCGAGCTCGATGCCGGCCAGGGCCGAGGCCATGCGCGGGGGCTCGATGTCCGTGCCCAGGAACTGGTTGCACCTGGCGGGCGAGAAAAAAATGGTGGTCTGCCGTTGGGGGAGCGGGTGCTCGTCGATCACGCCGGTCGCGATCCGGCCACCGGCCAGCTCGGCCATGAGCATGGCGGCGCGGTCGGCCGCCCGCAGGCAGCCCTCGGGGTCGATGCCCCGCTCGAAACGGTAGCTGGCCTCGGTGGACAGGCCCAGGGTCTTGGAGGTGCGCCGGATGCCGACCGGGCTGAAATAGGCGCTCTCGATGAACACGTCGGTCGTCTCGGGAACGATCTCCGAGTTCAGCCCGCCCATGATGCCGGCCAGGGCCACCGCCTTTTCCGCGTCGCAGATCATGAGCATCTCCGGGCCCATGATCCGTTCCTCATTGTCCAGCGTGGTGAACCGGTCGCCCTCCTGGGCGGTCTGGACCACGATGCGGCGCTCGGCCAGCCGGTTCAGATCAAAGGCGTGGAGTGGCTGGCCCATCTCCATGAGCACGAAGTTGGTGATGTCCACCACGTTGTTGATGGCCCTGAGGCCCACGCCGGCCAGTCGGTCCACCAGCCAGAAGGGGGAGGGACCGATCTTCACGCCGTTCACCACCCGGGCCACGTAACGGGGGCAATGCTGGGGGGACAGGATCGTCACCGAGGTCTGGGCCGTGATGCGCGCGGACGGGTCCTCGATCTCCCGAACCGGGATGACGGGGTAACGGAGCGGACGCCCGACGAGGCCGGCCACTTCCCGGGCCACGCCCAGGAGGCAGAGGCAATCGGGCCGGTTGGGGGTGACGTTGATGTCCATCACCCAGTCGTCCAGATGCAGGGCCTCCCGGAGGTTCCGACCCAGGGGCAGACGCTGGTCCAGGGCCAGGAGAATAGAAGCGTCCGGGCCGATGAGCAGCTCGGCCTCGGAGCAGAGGATGCCCTCGGACCTGACGCCGCGCAGCTCGATCTCCACGACTTTGCCCAGGCCGGGCAGTTCCGCCCCGACCAGGGCCAGAGCCGCGTTCATGCCGAGCGTCAGGTTCGGGGCCCCGCACACGACCTGAAAGGCGCTGCGGTCCGTTTCCACGCGGCAGATTTTGAGTTCGCGGCTTCTGGGGTGGTCCTCGATTTGGGCCACGCGCCCGACCACGACCCGATCGAGATAGGCATAGCGCTGCCTGAGACCCTCGACCTCGAGACCCTGCATGGTCAGCCGGTTGGCCAGGACGTCCGGAGGAAGGGGGAGGTCCACGTACTCCTTGAGCCAGTTATAGGTGACGATCATGACCTGAGTCCATCCGAGAGACTGTTGCAAAACTTCGGCTGCCGGCCGAACTCATTGTCGGTCCTTGTCTCGAAGTCCTCGAAATATTGGTAATATTCCTGCGGCCCCTCGGCTTCGCTCGGGGTCGTGAGCTTGTCGAACGACTTCGATCCTTGCCCTCCTCGATTTCGTCTCGGAATCCTGTGTTTTGCCACGGTCTCTCCACGTCAAAACTGCTTGAGGAACCGAAAATCGTTGTCGAAGAAGAGCCGGATATCGTCCACGCCGTACTTGAGCATGGCGATACGCTCGATGCCCAGGCCGAAGGCGAAGCCGGTTACCTCGGTCGGGTCATAGTCCACGTATTTGTAGACCTCGGGGTCAACCATGCCCGATCCCAGGATTTCGAGCCAGCCGGTGAAGCCGCAGACCCGGCAGCCCTGGCCGCGGCAGATGACGCAGCCGATGTCCACCTCGGCGCTGGGCTCGGTGAAGGGGAAGAAGCTGGGGCGGAAGCGCAGGGGCGTATCCGGCGAAAAATAGCTGTGCACAAAGGCGGTCAGGACCCCCTTGAGATCGCCGAAGGTGATGCCCCGGTCCACGACCAGGCCCTCGATCTGGTGGAACATGGGGGTGTGGGAGACGTCGCTGTCGCGGCGGTAGGTCTTGCCCGGAATGATGACCCAGACCGGCGGCCGCTGCTTCTCCATGGTCCTTACCTGCATGGGCGAGGTATGGGTGCGCAGCACGACCTTGTCCGAGACGTACAGGGTATCCTGCATGTCCCGGGCCGGGTGGTCCTTGGGGAAATTGAGCGCCTCGAAGCAGTAGTAGTCCAGTTCGACCTCGGGGCCCTCGGCCAGGTCAAAGCCCATGCGGGTGAAAATCTCGCAGAGGTCGTCGATGGTGCGGGTGATGAGGTGCTGGTGACCGCGGGGCTGACGCCGGCCGGGCAGGGTGATATCCAGGCTCGATCCGCATCCCTGATCCGAGGCCAGGGCTTCGAGCCGGGCCTGGAGGGCCGCAGTGAGCTCGTCCTTGACGCGGTTGGCCACCTGGCCCACGGCCGGCCGCTCCTCCGGAGGGAGTCCGCCCATCTGCCTGAGGAGCAAGGAAACGAGCCCCTTTTTGCCCAGGTAGCGGATGCGCAGTTCCTCCACGGCCGCGGCCGAAACGGCCTGCCGGACGTGTCCCAGCGCCTCCCGGCTCAGTTCATTCAGACTGGACTTGATGTCCTCGGGCATGATGCGCGGTCCCGGCCGGTCAGACCGCGGCCTTGGCCACTTCGGCCAGGCGGGCGAAGGCGGCCTGGTCGGAAACGGCCATGTCGGCCAGGACCTTGCGGTCGATCTCGACCTGGGCCTTGCTCAGCCCGTCCATCAGCCGGGAATAGGACAGTCCGTACTGCCGGGCCGCGGCGTTGATGCGCACGATCCACAGCCGCCGGAAGTCCCGTTTGCGTTGCTTGCGGTCCCGATAGGCATAGGCCCAGCTGCGTTCGGCCGCTTCCCGGGCGACGCGGTACAACGTACCCCGAGCCCCTCGATAGCCCTTGACGGCTTTTAGTAATCTCTTGTGGCGGTGCTTGGTCGTGACGCCACCCTTGACTCTGGACATGACGACTTCCTCTCTCGTTCCCTAAAGGTAAGGCAGGAGCTTCTTGATGCTCTTGCGGTTGGCCCGGCTCAACTCCCCGCCCTGGCGCAGGCTGCGCTTGCGCTTGGTGGTCTTGTGGGTCAACTTATGACTGGCAAAGGCCTTGGACCGGACAACCTTGCCCCGGCCCGTGGCCCTGAACCGTTTGGCCGCGCCACGGTTGCTCTTCAATTTAGGCATATCTTCTCCCTTGCCTCCACAGGGCTGCGCCGTTTGGAGCCGGCCGGCCCGATGCCCCCCGCGGACGGCGGTAGTACTTGGCCTTCTTAAAAGACCTACTTCGGCCCCAACATCATGGTCATGTTCCGCCCTTCCAGCTTGGGCGTCTGCTCGACAGTGGCGATGTCGGCCACCTCCTGGGCGATGCGATCGAGCAGTCCCTGGGCCAAGTTCGCATGGGCGATTTCGCGGCCGCGGAACATGAGGGACACTTTGGTCTTGTTCTTCTGCTCCAGGAACTTGCGGATGTTTCGGAGCTTAAACTGGTAATCGTGCTCCTCGGTCTTGGGTCGGATTTTGACCTCCTTGACCTGGATCACGGTCGCCTTCTTTTTCGACTCCTGGACCTTCTTGCTCTGCTGGTACTTGTACTTGCCGTAATCCATGATCCGGCAGACAGGCGGATCAGAGTCCGGGGCGACTTCCACCAAGTCGAGCCCGGCGTCGGTGGCTGATTCCAGGGCCTGGTCGATGGGCATGACGCCGGCCTGGGTCCCCTCCGCGTCGATCAGGCGGACGAGAGGGGCGCGGATGCCGCGGTTGATATTGACCCTTTTTCCGGTGTCTTTGTATTTCTTAGCGATCTCTTCTTCCCTCCTGTCTTGACGTTCTGCCAAGAAACAAAGGCCTGGGGACCCTCCTTCGGTCCGCCGTCGGTTGCCGCCCCGACCTGGGGGCGTTCTGCTGTGGTTCTTTCGGTATCAATGAAAACTCGGCGGCCTCATCTCCGGCCGCGCGCGCTCGATGAACGCCTGAAGCGTCATGAAGCCCAGGTCCTCCCGGCCGCGGGTTCGCGGCGACACGCCCTGCTGGGCGATCTCCCGGTCGCCGACGACCAGCATGTAGGGCATCTTCTGGATCTGGGCCTCCCGGATTTTGAAACCCAATTTCTCGTTGCGCAGGTCCGTTTCGGCGCGGATGCCCTCCGCCCGGAGCCTCTCGCAGACCTGATTCGCGTAGTCGTCTCCCCGGCTGGTCACGGTCAGGATCAGAACCTGCACCGGCGACAACCAGGCCGGAAAAGCCCCGGCACAATGCTCGATCAGCACCCCGATGAACCGCTCCAGCGACCCGAACAGGGTGCGGTGGATCATGGCCGGGCGCTGCCGCGAGCCGTCCGAGGCGACGTAGGTCAGGTCAAAGCGGTCGGGCAGGGTAAAATCGCACTGGATGGTGGCGCATTGCCAGCGCCGGTTCAGGGCGTCTTTCAGCTTGACGTCGATCTTGGGGCCGTAGAAGGCGCCGTCGCCGGGGTTGACTTCATAAGCCAGGCCCATCTCCTGGACGGCCTGCATCAGGGCGGAGGTGGCCCGTGCCCAATCCTCGTCCGTGCCGATGCTTCTTTCCGGCCGGGTGCTGATTTCCACCTCGAACTCGAACCCGAAGACGTTCATGACGTCCTTGACAAAGACCATGACGCCTTGGATTTCGCTGACGAGTTGGTCCGGGGTGCAGATGAGGTGGGCGTCGTCCTGGGTGAACTGGCGCACCCGGGTCAGGCCGTGGAGCACGCCGGATTTTTCGTGGCGGAAGACCGTGCCCAGCTCGAAGTAGCGCAGCGGCAGGTCCCGGTAGCTGCGCAGCCGGGACTTGTAGATGAACATGTGGGCCAGACAGTTCATGGGCTTGATGCCGTAATCGATATTGTCCACCTGGGTGAAGTACATATTCTCGCCGTAGTTTTCCAGGTGGCCCGACGCCTGCCAGAGGTCCATCTTCAGAATCTGGGGACCGAAGACGATGTGGTATCCCCGCCGGAGATGCTCGGCCTTTTCGAAATCCTCGATGAGGGTCCTGAGCAAGGCCCCGTTCGGGTGCCAGATGACCAGCCCGGCGCCAACTTCGTCGTGGATGGAGAAAAGGTCCAGTTCCCGCCCCAGCTTGCGATGATCCCGCTTTTTGGCCTCCTCCAGGAGATGCAGATGCTCCTCGAGCTCCTTCTTCGAAAAGAAGGCCGTGCCGTAGATGCGTTGCAGCCGCTCCCGGCGCTCGTCGCCGCGCCAGTACGAGCCGGAGACGTCCAGCAGTTTGAAGGCCGGGACCTTGTCCGTGGAGGCGATATGGGGTCCGCGGCAGAGGTCGGTGAAGTCGCCCACCTGGTAAAGCGAGACGGTCTCGTCCTTTATTTCATCGAGGAGTTCGACCTTGTAAGGCTCGCCCTGGGCCTTGAAGAAGGCGATGGCCTCCTCGCGGCTGACTTCCTTGCGGACAAAGGGCAGGCCCTGGCGGATGATTTCGGCCATGCGCTCTTCGATGCGGGGCAGGTCTTCCGGGGTAAAGGTGCCTTTGTAGTCGAAGTCGTAATAGAAGCCGGCCTCGATGGACGGGCCGATGGTGACCTTGACGCCCGGGAAGAGCTGGCGGACGGCCTGGGCCATGATGTGGGAGGTCGAGTGCCGGAGCAGATCGAGGGCGGCCGGGTCGGTCTGGGGAAGCGGGGTGAGGGTGGCGTCGCGGACGAGGGAGGTGGCGAGGTCGACGAGGCGGTCGTCCAGCCGGGCGGCCACCGCGTCTTTTATGCCTGCCTTGGCCAAAAGTTCCACCACCCGCGTACCCTGGGGCACCCGCTCCTCGCCCGCTTCTCCGACGGTGATCTTCAGCGCTTCCATGGGCTTCTCACCCACGCTATCCTTCACTTTTGAAAGGAAACCCCGGCCGGCCACCAATTTCAAAAGGCACCCCGAGAGCCGCCCCGAGATGCCTTTTATCCGCTGTGCCTTGCCTTAGACCAGGGCCTGATCCCTTCAGGGTGAATGGTGCGATTGGTAGGCGCGAAGAGATTTGAACTCTTGACCTCTACCGTGTCAGGGTAGCGCTCTCCCCCTGAGCTACGCGCCTTCAGCTCGGGGCGGACCTCCACGAGGGCCGACCTCATCCGTTCATTATCAACAGGAATGCATCCTTGTCAAGGGAAAACTCCCTATAATCCCTGGAAATCTTCGCCACGCGGCCTTGCCGTGACATACCGGCCGGCGGCCTCCGACCCTCAAGCCCTCCAGAAGCGGGCCATGGCCTCCAAGAGGGGACCGGCCGGGTGCGGGCCGTGCCATTCGACCTGGGGTTGGGACCTGAGCCAGGTGAGTTGCCGCTTGGCATACCGGGCGGTCTGCCGCACGGTCTCGGCCTCGGCCTCGGCGCGGCTAAGTCGGCCCTCGAGAAAGGCCACGGCCTGCTTATAGCCGATGGCCTGAAGCGGCCGAAGGTCGGGCGAAAAGCCATCCTCGATGAGCCCCCGCACCTCCTCGATGAGCCCGGCTTCGTACATCTGCCGGGTTCTAGCCTCGATGCGGGCCAGAAGTTCCCGGCGGGGCAGATCCAGGGCGATGAACAGCACCTCGTATGGGGCCTCGGCCAGGCCGTGCTCGGCCTGAAAGTGCGAGATCGGACGGCCGGTCAGCTCAAAGACCTCGAGGGCCCTGACCGTGCGGACCAGGTCGTTCACGTGGATGCGGCCGGCGGCGACCGGGTCCACCCGGGCCAACTCGGCGTGCAGGGTCTCGAGGCCCAAGGTCCGGGCCTTCTCCAACAGGCGCTCCCGCAGGGCCGGGTCCGAACCCGGCCCGACAAAGAGACCCCGAAGCAGGCTGCGCAGGTAAAAGCCGGTGCCGCCCACGACCAGGAGGCGCGCCTGGCGCTGGCTAAGCTCGGCGATGAGCGGCCGGGCCAGGCCCAGGTAGGCGGCCACGTCAAAGGGCTCGTCCGGTTCGACCAGGTCGAGCAGATGGTGGGGCGCCCGGGCCCGCTCCCCGGCGGTCGGCTTGGCCGTGCCGATGTCCAGGCGGCGATAGACTTGCATGGAATCGGCGCTGACGATCTGCCCCCCGAAACGCTCGGCCGCCTCGACGGCCAGGCCCGTCTTGCCCGCGCCGGTGGGTCCGGCCAGCACCACCAGTCTCGGGCGGGAGGCGCGGGGCGTGGGCACGGCTCTATCCCCGCTGAAAGCGCTTCTCGATGTCCCGGGCGGCCAGGTGGAAGATCAGGGGCCGGCCATGCGGGCAGTGGGTAGGCAGCCGGGTGCGGCCGAGATCGGCCAGGAGCCGGTCCATCTCTTCGCGGCCGAGCTCGTCCCCGGCCCGGACCGAGGCGTGGCAGGCCAAGGTGGACAGCAGTTTTATCAGGGCCGAGGCCCGATCGGGCTTTACCCCGGGCTCGTCGGCCTGGTCCGCGATCTCGCTAATCGCCTGCTCCGCGTTGCGACCGGCCAAGACGGCCGGCACGGCCTTGAGGACAAAGGTCTGCCCGCCAAAGGGCTCGAGCTCGAAGCCCAGGCGGTCCAGATCGGGGCGCAGGGTTTCCAAGGCCGCGGCCTGCACCGGTCCCATTTCCAGGACCAGCGGCAGAAGCAGGGGCTGGCTGGAGAGGCGGCCCCGCGCGAGTTCATCCTCGAACCGCTCGAAAAGGACCCGCTCGTGGGCCGCGTGCTGATCCACGATGTACAGCCCGTCCGTGCCCTGGGCCAGGATGTAGGTCCGGTAAAGCTGCCCGATGGCGAACAACTCCGCGGGCCCGGCCTGGTTGGCGAGCTCGGGCCAAGTCTCCGGCGCCGATACCGGCGGTGCAATCGGCGCGTCCGGCTCGGCCACCCACGTCCAGGCCTCGGCCACGGCCGGCGTTCCCGGAGAGGCGGGCCGGAGGGGATAGAGCCTGGGGACGTCCGCGGCCGGATGGAAAAGGGGCTTCGGCCGATGGGCGGCCAAGGCCTCGGCCAGCACGGCCGCGGCCGCCTCGAGGACCTGGCCCGGCTGCCTGAACCGGACGTGGGCCTTGGCCGGATGGACGTTCACGTCCACGGCGGCCGGGTCGAGATTAAGGAAAACGATGGCGCAGGGAAACCGGCCGGAGGGGATGCGGCCGCGGTAAGCCTCGTGCACGATCCGGAGCAGCAACCGGTCCTGCACCGGCCGGCCGTTCACGTAGAGATAGACGGCGCTGGGACGGCTGCGGGTCAGGTCCGGGAGACCGAGGAAACCGGACAACGAGACCCCGCCGGCTTGGCCTTCGAAAGGGTTCATGCGGCGGGCCATTTCCCGGCCCAGGACCCGGGCCACGCGGGAGAGGGGGTCCTCCCTCGGGTTGGTGGCCAGGACCGTGGTTTCGTTGTGGCGATAGACCAGCCGGACCCCGGGCCGGCCCAGGGCGTAGCGCTGGACGGTTTCGGCCAGGTGCGCGGCCTCGGTCTCGGGACTCCGCAAAAACTTGCGGCGGGCCGGCACGTTGAAAAACAGGTCCGCGACGTCGACCGTGGTCCCCTTGTCCCGGGGAGCATCCTCGACCGCCAGGACCCGGCCGCCGGAAAGTCGGATGCGCCGGCCGTGCCCGTCGGCTCGGACAGCCGAGGCGATGGTCAGGCGGGAGACGGCGCCGATGCTGGGCAGGGCCTCGCCGCGGAAACCCAACGTGGCGATGGACATCAGGTCCGTGTCCTCGTCCAGCTTGCTGGTGGCGTGCCGCTCGACGGCCAGGAGCAGGTCGTCCCCCTCGAGACCGCAGCCGTTGTCCGCCACCCGGACCAGCCGGCGGCCCCCGCCCTCGGCCAGGACCTCGATGCGCGTCGCCCCGGCGTCCAGGCTGTTCTCGAGGAGTTCCTTGAGCACGCTGGCCGGCCGCTCCACCACCTCGCCCGCGGCGATGCGGTTGATGAGCTGTTCGGAAAGAAGACGGATGGCGGACATGGCAACGCTTCCAGCCGCCCAGGCCGATAAGCCGGCCGCGGGCTTGATTTTTCAAGCATTTCTGAAAAGTATAGCACACGGCCGCCGCCCTTGCCAAGAACGGACCGACCGACCTATAATGACCTTGCAAGGAGGGCCTTCACGGGTTCTTTTTGACCCGGGACCGGTTCAGGCCGCGGCGCGCGGGCGGTTTTCGCCTTCTTCCGTCCCGGCCGCGGCCTCACCCTGCCCGGCCCCCACCCTCACGCAAACCGCGGCCCCGGGCCAGCGGCCGAAGAGGAGACACGATCGTGACGAGGAAAGAGGAACTGGTCCTCAAGGCCACCAAGGAGATCATCGTCAAGTTCATCGAAACCGGCCGCATCTATCCCAGCTCCTTCGAGGAGAACTTCCGGCTGGTCAGCCAGGTCGTGCGCGGCACCATTCAGGACGCCGAAGGGGATTAGCTCTTTTCCTTAGGCAAGGCGTGGTCAGGGTGAGCCTATCCTCGGGGCGACCGGCCGGTCGCCCTGGCTCGCGGCTGCGATTTCCAGCCGGGGCGGTTCGCGAACCGCCCCTACCCAGGCCATGCCGCGTTGGCCCGCCTATTTCCAGTAGGGGCACGGCATGCCGTGCCCCTACCACACGCGTCGCCGGTCTTGGAGGATGCACGCACCGCCGGCCTGGTTCCTACTCTCCGCGGCCGAACAGGACCTGGTCATATTTAACCTCCCTGAGACACAGGCCGTGCGCCGGGGCCGTGGCTCCGGCCAAGGCCCGGTCCCCAGACCGTAAAATCTCCAAAAACCGCTCCCGACCGAGGCCGCCCCGGCCCACCATCACCAGCGTGCCCACAATGGCCCGGACCATGTGCCTGAGGAACCCGTCCGCCTCGAGGACGATCAAGACCTGACCGCCGGGGTCTGTTTCCAGCCGCGCCCCGATCATGCGCCGCACCGTGGAACGGACCGGGCTGCCCACGGAGCGGAAGGCGGCGAAATCATGCTCGCCCTTCAGCAGGCCAAGAGCCTGCTCCACGGCCGAAAGGTCGAGCGGGTAGGGGATGTGCCAGGCCTGGCGCCGGCTCAAAGCCGAGGGCGCGGGCGAAAGGTGCAGCCGATACTCGTACACCTTGCTCTTCGCCTGGTAACGGGCGTGAAACGAGGCGGGCGCCTCCTCCACGGCCAGCACCGCGATCTGGTCGGGCAGGAGCGCGTTGAGCGCCCTCAGAAAAACGGCCGGCCCATGGACCGAGCGCGTCTTGAAATGGGCCACCTGGCCCCGGGCGTGCACGCCGGCGTCGGTCCGGCTCGCGCCATAGACCGTCGCCGCGTCCCCGGTCAGGCGGAGCAGCGCCGCCTCAAGGTGCCCCTGCACCGTGGGCCGGTCCTTCTGCCGCTGCCAGCCGGCCAGACCCGTGCCGTCGTACTCCAAAAGGAGCCGCATCGTCCGCCACGGACCGCCTTCCACGGCTTCTCGCTCCCTGCCCTAGCGCGGGCGGGCCGCCCTAAGGCCGAAGGCCCAGGCCGGCCAGGCCCGTGTCCTCGGCCAGTCCCAGCATGAGGTTCATGCAGCAGACCGCCTGGCCGGAGGCCCCGCGGGTCAGATTGTCGATGACCGAAACCACCTTCACCCGCCGCGCCCGCTGATCGGCCAGGGCCACCAGGTCGCAGAAGTTCGTGCCGCGCACATCCAGGGTGTGGGGCTCTTCCTCGGGACGGCGCACCCGCATGAACCGTTCCTCGCCGTAAAACGCGATAAAAGTCTTATAAAGGTCCAGGCTGCTCACGTCCCTAAGCAGCGTGGCGTAAAGCGTGGTCAGGATGCCGCGGGACATCGGCAACAGGTGCGGGGTGAAGCTGATGGCCACCGGCCGCCCGGCCAAGAGACTGATTTCCTGCTCCATCTCCGAGGTGTGGCGGTGGCCCACGATCTTGTAAGCCGAGAGACCGCCGCCAACCTCGCAGAACGACGTGGTCATGCTCGCTCCGCGGCCGGCCCCGCTGACGCCGGACTTGGAGTCGGCGATGATCGTGTCCGGGTCGATGAGGCCGTTCTCGAGCAGCGGGGCCGCGGGCAGAATCACGCTGGTCGGGTAACACCCGGGATTGCCCACCAGCCGGGCCGTCCGAATCTGGTCCCGGTGCAGCTCGGGCAGCCCGTACACCGTCTCCTTCAGCAGGTCCGGGGCCAGGTGCGGCTCATACGCGGCCGCGTAAACCGCCGGATCGGTGTAGCGAAAGTCCGCGGAAAGGTCCACCACTCGGCCTCCGCCTTTCAGTAGCTGCGGGACAATCTCCATGGCCGTCCGGTGCGGCACGGCGGTGAAGAAGAACCCGGCCGCGGCGGTCAAGCGCAGGGCGTCCGGCTGCTCGAACACCAGCTCGTCCATGCCCCCCGGCCCCTTGCCCAGGGAGGGGAAGACGTCCACCACGCGCTTCCCGGCGAATTCGCGCGAGGTCACGGCCGCGATCTCGACACCGGGATGGCCGGCCAGCAGGCGGAGCAGCTCCTGCCCGGTGTAGCCGCTGGCCCCGACAATGCTAATTTTGGTCATCATGCATCTCCTGTACGCAGAGCGTGATAACTTCGCATACCTGCGTTGCTCCTCGGCTCGTCATTGTGGCCCACTGACAAGGTACGCCTCATTTCTCGCCCTCGTCGCGCCTTGGTCTGCTTTGTTCTGACGCTCTGCCTGCGAATTTGTTGTCAGTGCTGCCAATAAAAAAGGGGAAGGCCGGCAAGGACCTTCCCCAAAAGGCATACGGCGCTTGCCGTTAACGTTTCGAATACTGGAACCGGGCTCTGGCGCCCGCCTGCCCGTACTTCTTGCGCTCTGTTTTTCTCGCATCCCGGGTGAGCATCCCAGCCCTTTTGAGCGCGGTCCGGAAATCCGGGTTGTAGGCCAGGAGGGCCTTGGCGATTCCGTGCCGGATAGCGTCCGCCTGGCCGGCGATCCCCCCGCCGCTGGTCAGGATATAAAGATCGAACCGGCCCACCATGTTAGTCAGGGCCAGAGGCTGGTTGATGAGCATCTTGAGCGTCGGGCGCGGAAAATAGTCGTCCACCTCCCGGTGGTTCACCTGCACCCGGCCCTGCCCCGGGCTCATCCAGATGCGGGCCACGGAGGTCTTGCGCTTGCCCGTGGCGTAAAATCGGTCCTGTTCCTTGATCACCGCCTGTTCTCCTTCGCTCGCCTATCCGCTGCGGCGCTCACAGTTTGAGAGGCTCGGGCTGCTGGGCCTCATGGGGATGCCCGGACCCGGCATAGACCTTCAGCTTCTTGAACATGCGCCGGCCGAGGCTGTTCTTGGGCAGCATGCCCTTCACCGCGTGCCGGATCACTTCCTCCGGTTTCTTGCTGAGCTGCCGGCGCGCCGTGATCTCCTTCATTCCGCCCATATATCCCGAGTAGCGATAGTAGATCTTGCGGTCCAGCTTGCGCCCGGTCAGCCGCACCTTTTCGGCGTTGACCACGATGATGAAATCACCGGCGTCCAGGTGCGTGGCAAAGACCGGCTTGTGTTTGCCGCGCAGGCGATGGGCGACCTCGGAGGCCAGACGCCCGAGCACCTGTCCCTCGGCGTCCACCACGTACCATTTTTTCTCGATGGCGGCTTCGCCTGCCATGTACGTCCGCTGCATGTTAAAATCCGTCCCTTCCCAGGACTAAATACAAAAATTACTAATTACCCGGCTTCCCGGGATTTGTCAACGGTTTTTTTCGCGTACGGCAAGCGACTCTGGCCTAGGCGGCCCCTCCTGTGGTATGATGGTCTCTTCATCATCACCGGCCGGGAAAGGAAAAAGAAGATGCCCATTCTCGTGGACGACCGAGAACTCCGCCTCACCCAGCTCAGCCTGGGGCCTTACGGCACGAACACCTACATCGTCACCTGCGCTCAGACGGGCGAGAGCGCCGTGGTGGACGCGCCCGGGGAGGCCCCCCGGGTCCTCGAGGCCCTCGCGGGAACCTTCCCCCGCCTCCTGCTCATGACCCACGCCCACATGGACCACACCGGGGCCCTGGACGAGCTGAAGGCGGCCCTGAACGTGCCCGTGGCCGCCCATCCCCTCGAGGCCGGAGGGCTTGGCCCCGGACCGGACCAATTCTTGAGCGGCGGGGAGACGATTCCCCTCGGCCGCCTGACCCTCGCCGTCCTGCACACCCCCGGCCATACGCCCGGCAGCCTGTGCTTCCTCTACGGACGCCACCTCCTCGCCGGCGACACCCTCTTCCCCAACGGCCCGGGCCACACCCGGTCCCCGGCCGCCTTCGAGGAAATCGTGCGGACCATCACCCAAAGGCTCTTCATCCTGCCCGAGGAAACCGCCGTGTATCCGGGCCATGGCCAAGCGACCACCATCGGCCAGGAAAAGACGAACTACGCCCGCTTCCTGGCCCGGCCCCGGGACCCGGGTCTGTGCGGGGACGTGCTCTGGGTGCCGGCCTGACCGGCCCCAGCCCTCTTATTCCATTTTTAAATCAAGCCAACGCTTGATTCATACAGAGCGTCAGAACAAAGCAGACCAAGGCTTGGGCGAAGGCGAGGACTGAGGCGTACTTTTAGGTACGCCGCAGTGACGAGCCAAGGAGCAACACAGGGTTGCGAAGTTATGGCGCTCTGTCTAGAAATGGAATCACATGCGGATATGCACCTGATGGAAGGCCTCGGCCAGCTCGAATGGCTCGCCCTCGGCCAGGGAACAGTAGCGGTCCCGCAGCCGGCCCTCAAATTCATCCTTGGGATAGCGGCCGAACTGGCTCTGGTGGCAAAAGAGGGCCTCCATCTTCAGGGACCAGGTGTCGGTGATGTCCAGCCTGAGGTTGAGATCTTCCGAGCCCCACAAGAGGAGTTCCTCGACCTTGTGCGGCTGAAGCCCCTCCTCGATCAGGTCCGGATAGGCCCAGTAGTCCCGAGCGAAGGGGAAGACCGCGTCCAGCACGACCTGGCCGGTCAGGCGGTGGTCCCGGTGCCAGATGTATTTCCGGTACGGGTCCGAGGTGGCGATGAGCTTGGGCCGATAGGTCCGGATCAGGCGGACGATGTCCTTGCGCAGCTCGGGCGTGTCCTCGACGCCCTGGTCCGGGTAGCCCATGAAGACCACCTCGCTGACGCCGACCACCTTGGCCGCCTCCCGTTGCTCTTTTTCCCGCATGACCCGAAGTTCCTCGGGCCGAAGGTTCGGATCGCTGGTGCCTTTGTCTCCATTGGTCACGATGGCGTAGACCACGCGTTTCTGTTCACGGACCCAGTGAGCCGCTGTCCCGGCCACGCCGAATTCGGAGTCGTCCGGGTGCGCCGCCACCACCAAAGCATATGCGTCAGGCATAGATCGAATTTCCTTAAAGAGCCGCCTCGGCCCATCTGGGACCCGCGGCCTGGTGAATTTAATTCTCTCCGGCCGCCTTGCGGGGAGGGTCTGCCGGCCAGCTAACGGGGGGCGGTCCGTTCCGTCCCGACCGGGTTGCGAGCGCCCGGCGGTACTCGTCCACGATGGCCCGGGCGATGCGGGACCAGGTGAACCGGGTCACGGCGGAGCGGATGTCCTGGGGGGACCACCTCTCCTCGGCCGGGCGGTCCATAAAGGCCTCCATGGCCTCGGCCAGGGCCGAGGGGGAGCTATTGTGGACCAGGCAGCCGCACCCTTCCACGGCCAGAATCTCGGTCAGGCCGCCCACCGGCCCGGCGATGACCGGCGTGCCGCAGGCCAGGGACTCGAGCGCGGCCATGCCGAAGCTCTCGTGGTAGGAGGGCAGGATAAAGGCGTCGGCCGCGCTATAATACTGCGGCAACTGCTCGTGCGCCACCCGGCCCACAAACTCTGTCATCTCTTTCAGCCCCGCGGCCCAGGCCAGGGACTTGAGCCGACGCGTTTCATGCTGGCCGTCGTCCCCGCCCACCACCAACAGGCGAAAAGACCGGCTCTCCTTGAGAATGGCGCCGGCCTCCAGGAGCCGGTCCAGGCCCTTGATCGGGTCGAAGCGGCCCACGTACAGAAAGACCGTCTCCTCGGGAGACAGGCCCAGACTGCGGCGCGCCTCGAGGCGGTCCTGGGGCTGAAACAGGTCCAGGTTCACGCCGCAAGGCACCACGCTCAGGCTATGAGGCCCGACGCCGTAAGCCTCGAGCATCTCCCGGCCCTCCCGGTCCGTGGCCACCACCACGTGGTGGCTGCTCTCGATGAGCACCTTCTCCGCGTTCAACCTGAGGGCGGGTTCGGTCGGCCCGGCGCCGATGGCGTTCTTGACCGCGCCCAGGGTGTGAAACATCATCACGTGCGGCACGCCCCACCGGGCCGCGGCCCAGCGGCCGACCCAGCCCGAAAGCCAGTAGTGGCTGTGCACCAGATCGTATCGCCGCTTGTTCCTCCCCCGAAAAGACTCGAGCGACTGGGCAAAACCGGGCAGCAAACCGAACACCTCGGTCTTGGGCAAAGGCCCGTCCCACCCGGCCCTCAAGTGGACGAGCTTCGTCTCCGTACCCAGGGACCAGACCTCCTCGTGGCCCGATCCATGGGCCCGGGTGAACAGGTCCACCCGATGCCCCAGGGCCTCGAGAGCCAGGGCCAACTCCCGCACATACACGTTCATGCCCCCCGCGTCCCTGGCCCCCAGGTCCCCCATGGGGCAGGTGTGCACGCTGAGCATGGCGATGGTCAACCCTGGGTCATCCACACGAAACCCTCCCCTTCCCGGCGCCGGTCCTGGCGTATCACAGGACGATCCGGCAGCGGTGAAGCGGTACCTCCTGGCCGCCGAGACGGTACTTATAAATCTCGTTGCCTTTCAAAAAGTCGTACCGGCTGCGGCCCTGCTCGATGCTGTGCTTGAGGCCGTACACTTTGCACAGAAGCCCCACGCTCAGCCGGTCGTAGGCCGGGTCGAAGCCGTTGTTGTACAAGAGCACCTGGCCGTTATAGTCGAAACTCAAGGTGGCCGCCGCGAGCGTCCCGTCCAGGTACAAGAGACCGAGCTGCAGCAACCCCTCCCGGGCCATGGCCTGAACCAATCCCCGGAAAAAAGCGGTCATCCGCTCGGTCAGAAAGGCCTCCTTGTCCGACCGGCTGATCCGGAAGAGCTGGAAAAAGGCCTCGAGCACCCTCTCCACCTCGTCGAGCCGGTCCACCACGCTGTACCTTACCTCGGCCGCCTCCTCGAGCCGCCGGAGTTTGCGCCGGACCTCGTGCCGCTGCTTGCCGTTCAGGCCTTCGAGGTAGGCCTCCCAACTGGATGGCAGGTCCAGGCCCAAAGTCAGGCCGTCCGGTTCGATCGCCACCTCGTGGCCGCGCTCCCGGGCCAGGGGGACCAAGTGACGAAGCACCGTGGACTCTGGCTGCAGGGAACGCAAGTCCAGCCGCTTCAGCCCCTCCCCGGCCACGTGGTCCAGCAGCCCATGAAAAAAGGCCGCTTCGCTTCCCGGCCGCATGACGAAGTCCAGGTAGTCGCACACCTCGGGGTCGCCGATGAAAAAGGCCGTTTCCCCGTCGCTCATGAGCGGGGCGAGGCCGACCGCGACCTCCTTCTCCCAGACGGAAAACAGCATCGGCCCGCGGCCCGCGCCGAAAACGTCCCACCAGGCCTTCAGCCAACCGGGCAGGACAAAAAAACAGTCCCATTGAAAGGCCTTGCCGGCTCCCTGCCGAAAGGCGGTCATGGTTTCAAAGGTCTCGGAACGAACGTTCGCTTCCATCGGTCCGGTGTCGTTTCAATCCACGCCCCTGCGCCGGAGTCAATCGCCGCGCTGCCTCTGGCGTCTAAAAACCCCCTGGCTGTCGAAAAAACAACCCCCTGCCGGGCGACAACCCAGGGGCTTTTCCACCACTAGCCTATTTGTAATATCGAGATTCGCCGCTTCTGTCAAGGTGGGCCAGGGAAGAGAATGATGAATGATGAATGATGAGTGAGGAATGGCGGAGGTAACAACCGCAGACGCCGGAACAAAAGCTCATCATTCCTCATTCTTTTCCATGCCGTTGAACCGCGGAGCGGATTGTGATAAAACGAAAATTAGATAAAAGGGGTGGCCTCATGCAACTCTATAATACCCTCACCCGCAGCAAGGAACCGTTCGAGCCCCTGGCGCCGCCCCAGGTGTCCCTTTACAGTTGCGGCCCGACCGTCTACCGGGACGTCCACATCGGGAACCTGCGCACCTTTCTCATGACCGACTGGCTGAGGCGCGCCCTCAGCCGGGAGGGGTACCGGGTCCTGCACGTCAAGAACATCACCGACGTGGGACACATGCGGCTGGAGCTCCTGGAGCTGGGCGAGGACAAGGTCATCGCCTCGGCCCGGGCCCAGGGCAAGACCTCCCTGGAGATCGCCCGCCACTACACCCGCCGCTTCATGGAAGACGAAGCCTGGCTCGGCATTCTCCCGGCCGACGTTTTTCCCAAGGCCACCGACCACGTCCCGCAATGCATCGCCCTCATTTCCCGCCTGGTGGAACAAGGCTATGCCTACGCGAGCGGCGGGAACGTCTATTTCGACATTGGCCGGTTCCCGTCCTACGGCCGGCTGTCAGGCAACCTGCCCGCGGACCTCATCCGCGGGGAGGGAAGCCAGGTCGACCCGCTCAAGCGGCGTCCTGAGGATTTCGCCTTGTGGAAGGGGGCCGAGCCGGGGAGGGAGCTCAAGTGGCCGAGTCCCTGGGGCGAGGGTTTTCCGGGGTGGCACATCGAGTGCTCGGCCATGTCGCTCCATTACCTGGGCGAGACCTTTGACCTGCACACCGGCGGCGTGGACAATATTTTTCCGCACCACGAGGACGAAATCGCCCAGTCCGAGGCCGCGGTCGGCCACACGGTGGTGCGTTACTGGGTCCACGGCCAGCACCTGCTGGCCGACGGGCTGAAGATGTCCAAGTCCACCGGGAACGACTACTCGCTGCGCGACCTGGTCCGCCGGGGCTTCGACCCGCTGGCCTTCCGCTACCTTTGCCTGACCGTGCACTACCGAGCCCGGCTGAACTTCACCTTTAACGCGCTCAAGGCCGCCCAGCGCGGCCTGTCTCACCTCCGCCGCTTTGTGGAAGACCCGGCCTGGCAGGATTTTTCCCAACCGGAAAGCGGCCCGGCCGAGGCTTGGCGCGAACGGTTCGACGAGCATGTCGAGGACGACCTGAACCTGCCCCGGGCCTTGGCGGAAGCCTGGCGGATGCTGGCCGACCCAGCGTTGTCCCGCGAGGAAAAGGGCCGGCTGCTGGTGGAGGCGGACGAGGTCCTGGGGCTGAGGCTAGCCGACTGGCCGAAGGAGACCCGGGCCCTGCCGCCGCGGATCGCGGCCCTGGCCCAGGAACGGACCCCTTTTCGAGTAGCCCGCCGCTATCAGGAATCGGATCGGCAGCGCGGGGCCCTCGAGGCCGAGGGGTACGAGGTGCGGGACCAGGCCCGCGAAAGCACGGTGCTCAAGCGCTCGCAGGTGGAATGGAAGGGCTTTATCAGGGAAATCTCGGCCGCCAAGGAAGTCCCTTCCTTATTGAACCGCCCAGACGCCTGCGAGGCGACCGTCTCCCTGGTGGCCTACAACAACTGGCCGGAGCTCAAGCGCTGCTACGAGTCGGTCCGGGCCCAGGCCGGACCGGACCGGGTCCAGGTGGTCATGGTCGAAGGCGGGTCTACGGACGAGACCCGGGAGGGCGTGGAGGGGCTGGTGGCCGGAGATCGAAACGCCGTGGTCTGGTACGCGGACCATCCCCTGGGCGAGGGCGCCTTCCGCAACGTAACCCTGCGCCAGGCCTTGGGGACCACGGTCGTCCTGTTGGACGTGAGCGTCTCGCTTTCCGGCGACATTTTTTCCCCGTTGGCCGAGGCTCTGGGGAGACCGGGGGTCGGCGCAGCCGGGCCCCGGGGCCTGAACACGAAGGACTGCCAGCACTTCGAGGAGAGCGCCGGACCCGAAGTCCACGCTATGACCCTCTACTGCTTCGCCCTGCCCCGCCGCCTCGTGGCCGAACTAGGCTTCATGGACGAGCGCTTCCGCTTTTACCGGCACCTGGACCTGGATTTTTCCTTTCGCATCCGCTCCTGCGGCTACCGCATCGAAGCCCTGCCCGACCTGGCGCTCGTCTATCACCCCCACCTGGTCTGGGAACGAATGGACGAACACGAACGCAACCGCCGCAGCCGGGCCAATTTCTACCGCTTCTACCGCCGCTGGCACCACCGCAGGGATCTGTACGGGTCGGCGCCAGGCTGAGACGGCGCAGTAGGGGCACGTTGTCACGCCATGGCGTGACCCCTAGGTTACGCCCCGAAGGGCGAGGTACGGGAATTCCGAAGACATGAGACGCATACGAACAACCAATACGCGTTTTATAAGGGAAAAGAAATGACCACGAGCAAATACTCGGTCAAGGCCAGCGCCATTCTGGACGAGCTCGCGGCTTGCGGCATCACGGACGTGGTGACCGTGCCGGACTATGTGCAGGCCTCGGTGCACATGGCCTTGGAGGCGGGCTACCTGCCGGGCGTCAAGGTCGTGAACTGCGCCACGGAAGACGAGGCCGTGGCCATTGCCCTGGGCCTGTGGATCGGCGGACGGACGCCCATGCTCATCATGCAGAATCAAGGCGTGTTCGCCTGCGCCAATGCCCTGAGATCGGTGGGCATGAGTTCCCGCACGCCCATTTTCATGCTGGTGGGCCAGTGGGGCCGCGAGCTGGACAACCTGGGAAAAGACCCGTCGTTGTCCAAGCGCCGGGAGGTGCGCCGCATCGAGCCGCTGCTCACGGCCCTCGAGATTCCCTGGTATCGGCTCGAGACCCCGGCCGATATCGGCGTCATCCGCCAGGCCTTCAACCAGGCCTTTAGCACCGAGACCCCGGCCGCCGTGCTCGTGGGGGCTCACACGGCTTACTCATAAAGGGAGACCGTTGCAAAACTTCGGCTGCCGGCCGAACTCATTGTCGGGCTTCGGCTCGAAGTCCTCGAAATATAGTAATATTCCTGCGGCTTCGATCCTTGCCCTCCTCGATTTCGTCTCGGTATCCTATGTTTTGCAATGGTCTCAAAGGAATAAAAAAAATGCTCAATAAAGAAGCCGTAAAAATCATTGCCGAGCGATCCAGCCAGGCGGTGGTGGTGTGCACCATGACCACGATCATGACCTTCCCCGAGGTGGCGCCTCCCGGAGCCCTGACCATTCGCGTGGCCCCGCTCATGGGCGGGGCTTCGTCCATCGGCCTGGGGATCGCCCTGGCCAGACCGGAACTCCGCGTGATCGTCCTGGATGGAGACGGCAGCCTGGCCATGCAGCTTGGGTCCTTGCTGACCATCGCCGAGACGGCCCCGAGGAACCTGTTCCACTTCGTGTTCCACAACCGCGTGCTCTACGAAGGCGGAGGCAGGCTGACCATTGCCGGCGGCGGCCGAGGCGATTTCGTGGGGCTGGCCAAGGCGGCCGGCTATCCGGCGGCATTCTCCATCGAAACCGCCGAGGAATTGGATCGTAGGCTGGACGATATTTTGAATGGCCCTGCCCCGGCCTTGATCCGGCTGGCTATCGACCTCCCTCCCACGCCCCGCTGGTCGGACGACAACCCCCAGGCCGAACTGCCGGATTGGTGGTTCACCATGATGGGCGAAGACGCCCGCCACATCAAACAGGCGTTGAGCGATAAAAAAAACGCCTAAATCGCATGCAGCGACGCCGATAGGTATTATGAACAATCACGGGGGGAGAGCCTCTACTATTGTGCAGCAAAAACTAAATCACACTGTTTATAGCTTCACAAAGCTTTTCAATATAATTAACAGCACCTTCAGCATCAGAATAACTAATGGGCCACCGAGCGCCCGGATAAGTAGGGTCTGTATCTGCCTCGTGTGCGATTTTATTTCGTCGCTCAACAATTAATCGCAAATTTCTTTTTGCGTCTTGAACTGAAATCCCAAGTTTCATGGCAACTGACGGCCATAGCCTGCAAGTCGAAAAAAGTCGAATAGCGCTAGAAATTGTATCAGGGTCTTGAAAAGTAGCGTAGCCTTGCCTTGCACGAATTTCGTCCTCAAACCAAAGATGCCCTAAAGCACTAACTCCGGTTATTACACCTTTCATTGACACTTGAAATCGATGAAAAGCCGCCGTTCGAGGACGTGAACCATTGTAAGATTCTATCATTCCAATACGAGTAATTTCGTGTATATATTGATCAAGTGAACTGACAGCCATAACAATTTGTGAACGTAGAATGTCAGTAAGGTCAATCGCAGGCGAAGTATGCCGTTGAAGATAATTATATAAATCCCCAAGAGCACGCACCCTTACTATACTTGGGCGGAATAGGTCAATTGCGTTCTGCATATTTCATTAGGTTCAAAATCTGGTCAGCACCTTCTGAATATATCTTACGAAACCTTTTCATGGATTCTTTAGTTCTTTCTAATACAACACCAGTCTGTTTAAGTTGGGAATCTGATAACCCAAATATGGGGACTTTGTGCTTCTGAGATCGGGCAATAAGACTATTAAAATTAGACATTTGAAGAAGCGGTTTTTCAGGTTTGATCTTGGCGTTTTGATAGACTAAATCTCTTAACATCAGCCCACTTTCTCTCATTGCAGGGACCAAGGTATCTTCGACACTTTGCTCTATTTCGGTTATCCATTCCCGAAAAGCTCTTGAAGGCCTATTGCCTTCCCTTGGCCTGTAATTTTGAATAATCGTTCCAAGAAATTTAGGAGTATTATTTGGGAAGGGATATGTTGCTTCTCTGAGAATTTTCAAGGTTTTTGCTTTCTCAGCCCACCCTGCCCATTTAGGAAGTACAGTCGCAAGACTTTTTATAGCCATCACAGAGAAATAGTCTGGGGCCATTGGAATAATAAAGTAATCGCTTGTCATCAGTAGATTTTGGTTAATTGCCCCTAGGCTTGGGCTCATATCCACTAATACCAAGTCGGCTTTGTATTTTCCGGCAGTTAAATCGAATAAGCGACGCAAAGATCCTGGAAGGTTTTGGAGTGTGACCAGGGAACCAGAGAGTTCTTGTGCAATGCCTAAAGTGACCTCATATTCAGCAAGACCAATGTGCCCCGGCAAAAGATGCATATTGGGTTGACCCGGAACAGCTTGGCACTCAACTGCTTCGATTTGAGTTGGTCTCGACTCAAAGGCCGGAGCGAGGCCGTCCCGTATGTTTTTCACTCCCTTGGATTTATAAACAGCACTGAAATCATCCAAATTTCTATATCCAAATACCATGCCTGTAAGGTTACACTGAGGATCACAATCCACAATGATAACCGTCTTACCTTTGCTAGCAAACATCCAACCAAGATTAAACGTCGTAGTTGTTTTGCTTACCCCCCCCTTGTGGTTGAACAGAGCGATTTGCTTAGCCATTGTATTACCCTTTCTATGAGGCTTTATAAGGCTTTATACTAAAGAAAAAAACCTCCTAGGCAATGAAATTAACCTTGTCTCCATCCCCTCTGGCCAAATTCTTTTCTACATCCCCTCCTCGACGCTCCACTTAAAGAATTCCTTGACCTTGGAGCGGATTTGGGTCTCGGTCATCTTATCGACCGTCTCGACGGCCTTGAGCTTTTTTGCCAAGACCTTGGACCTTTCCAGCCGCTTTTTCATCTCTCCCTTGGCCTGGCCCGGGCCGAACAGGACGATGGCGTCGGCCTGGGCCAGCTCGGCCATGACCTCAGCGTAAAACCGGTCCAGGTGGCGCCCATATTTTCTTTCGATCCGGTCCTCGGCCATGATCTCCTGCGGGCCGTAGGGCGTGGAGGTACGGGCTCCGCCGGAGGTCCGCACGTGCTTTTCAATGTTCGAAACCAGGGTTTTGACCGTTTCCTTCGTGTCCGTGAGCGAAACGAGGATCGCCTGCCGGCGATCGATCCAGATGCCGATCTGTTTCTTCATATCCTGTCCTCTCCGAAGCTTATTTCCTGGGCTGTTTCAACCCGCGGAAAAGGGGTCAGGAACCTTTTTCCCATATGTAATTGAATAAATTCATAAAAAGCGCAGATTTACGCTTCAACAAGTCTGGAAGTTGAGCCTCAGAAAAAGGTTCCTGACCCCTTTTCCCTCCCACCGTCATGACTCCATGTTCTTATTATAGAACGTTGCCCCGCAAATGAAAACCTTGGCCAGGTCCGAGCGAACAGGCCGTCTTTAAAAAGTCAGGACCTTGTCCGCTTCGGCCATGAGTTCGTACAAATCGTCCATCCAGGCGATGGGGCAGGTGCTCGAGCCCGACAGACCGTGGGCTTTCATGCACACCCCTCAGACGAAAAACTCGCCCTCGAAGCGGCTCACCTGGCCCATGACGTCGAAGTCAGGCGAGCCGCTCTGCTCGAACATCACGCCCTTGCCCAGCATAAACACGCTGACCTCGTCGCCCTTGGCCACGCCCACGTTGGCCAGCCGCATGGCATTGTAGATCGTCTCGCCGTCGTCCGTGGAGATAATAAACAGAACCTTCACCGGAGGCCTCCTTAAAAAAACGATCTAATACAATGATAGCACGGCCGAGATTGGCCGCAAAGAAAACGCCGGCTTGGCAAATTACCGGCGCCACGAAAAAACGACTCCGGGTCCTCACGTTCCCGAGGCCGCCGCGCCTTCCACGATAATCGAACGCGAGCGCGTGGAACGCTCCCGAAGCGGCGCGATCTCCCTGTATTCCTCGGAGGCGAAGCAGGTCTGGAGCCCTTCCAGCGAATCGAATTCGATAACCAGCAACCTCTCGGGCCGCCAGTCCCCGGCAAGCGGAAGGACCCGGCCGCCGCGAACCAGGTAGCGCCCGCCATGGCTGAGAACAATCGGGCGCACCCGCTCCATATATTGCCCATACATCTCGCTATCAATCACCTCGAGGTCGGCAATCATATACACGGCCATGACCTGAAACCCTTGCCCGCTTTCGCGGCGCAGCCAGAGGCATTCGCCGGCTGAGGTGGTGCGGGCGGTTCGCGAACCGCGCCTACAATTACACTCGCGGCCTTCTGTCAATTCGAACTCGTGGCCGCATCCATCGCGGCTGCGCCGTCCGGAAGGCTTTTGGCTTCATCCATCCCCCCTGCTCAAAATTGCGCTTTCCTTTTCTCTAAGAAAGCCGTCATGGCCTCGCGGGGGTGATCGGTGGCGAAGCAGAGGCCGAAGGCTTTGCTGCTGTATTCCGCTCCCAGGTCCAGGCCCAGGTTCAGCCATTGGTAGATGATGTCCTTCTGCACAGCGAGCATCTTCGGGCTTAGGTCCAGGAACCGTTCGGCCAGCCTGCGGGTTTCCCCTTCCAAATCCGCTCTCGATGTGACCTTGTTGAGGAATCCCATGGCCATGGCCTGTTTGGCGTCGATCATGTCGCCCAGGAGCATCAGTTCCCGGGCCCGGCTCAGGCCGATGATATGTTGAAGCAGGTAGGCTTCGATCACGGACGGCACCCCGACCCGGATTTCGGGCAGGCCGAACAAGGCGTCTTCCGAGGCGATTCTCAAATCGCAGGCCATGACCAGTTCCATGGCCCCGCCCAGGCACGGGCCGAAGACCGAGGCGATGACCGGCTGTCTGAGCCTCAGGACCCGGATCATGGCCGCGTGCAGGGTTCGGATAAAGGTTTCCGCCTCGAGTGGGCTAAATTCCTTCATGCGGGTAACGTCCACGCCCCCGGAAAAAGCCCGGCCACCCTGCCCCCGCATAATGACCACCCGCACGTCCTCCCGGCCGTTCAGTTCCTCCAATACCCGGCTCAGTCGCTCGAAAAGCGCCTGATGCAAGAGATTCAATTCCCCCCAACCGTTCAGCTCCAACGTGGCGATGGCCTTTGCCACGGAAACCCGCACATGTTCTTCCGACATATCCCGACCTCGGCAAAATGGGAAAGAAGCCCGACGATCAGCTTGAGACCTCGACCAAACCTTGACGGACGGCCGAAACCCACCCACGGGCTTTGGCTCAGAATTATCTTGTTTTACAACGGTCTCATTCTAACGTGATGATACCACGGCAGGGCTTTGACTCAAAGCAAACATCGAACCACAGAAATGTTGACGCGGAAAGGGTTCACCTGGGCCGGCGCCCTGGGATTTGGCCTGGGCGGGGCGCGATCTTGCGCCAGCCGTGCCGGGCGAGCATCCGGTAAACGGTGGACTTGGGAACCCGATGCTCCACCGCTTCTTCGTAGGCGGCCTGAATCTCGTTCACCACCAGAACCCCACCCGATCTCGCCTTGGCCACAAACCTCTCCAGAAGCTCCTTCTCTTCCCCCTCGCTTAGGTTCTGGCGCCTCCTCCCGCCACGCCCCGGACCCAGCAAGGCCGATTCCCCCCTCTGGAAATAGCGGGCCTGAACTTGCCGCACCGTGCTGGCGCTGAAGCCCACGGCCGTGGCTACCTCGGAGGAGGATAGACCCAGCCCAGCCCGAAGCCACAAGCAAAGGACCCGCTGGTAATCCCCTTTCGTTTTGGTCTTCTTTAGAAGTTCTTGCAATGATTCCTTTTGTTTCTCGGAAATGGGTTGGGGCGGACGCATGATGACCTCCGTTCCTTAAAAAAAACTTAACGGAGACCGTTATAATTTAGTTCATCTTTGATTGCAACTTGGTGTTACGGCCTGACCAAGGAAATCGCTTTCTGGAAACCCCGACCGGCGTGACTTCAGCGGAATGATTCGAATATCTGAAACTGAAGGATTAGCAGAAGCACGAACGAAAAATAAACCCTCACAAAGACACAGGTGGAAATCCCAGCCCTTTGGGATTTCCACCTGTTCATTTTGGATAGCTGTGTCGATTTTAATGGGGTCTTTGTTTATTTCACCTCTGATTACAGCTTTTCCATTTGCCTGTGGGAGCGGCGAAAGGCTGGATCGCTGCATTCCTCATTCGATGTATCGATAAAATCCATTTTGAGGAAGTATGGGCATCGGACGCCATCGGTGTTGAATTGGGTGATCAGTCCTGTTTCACCTTCGGTTACCAGGACGAGCGGGTCCTGGTCAATGTTCGATCCAACCTTGAGAACGCTGCAAGACCCCCGTCCGTCGTGGACGTAAGCATTCTCGGAGAAATTTTTACAAATGCCGCAAGCCTTTTGCGGCATTTTCTCGCGCTCCTCTAAGGTTTGCTCCTTCTTGACGCCTACCCCGGCAATACTGTCACGAACTTGATTCCATTGGTCTCTCCTTGACATATCCTCCTCCCCCAAGCGGGCAACCCGATGCGCCCGAAAGACGTTTTCTTATATGCCTTGAATTGTCCTCTGAATGATATTGTCCTGAGTTTTACGGCTGATGTCCACAAAATGAGCGCTGTAGCCGGCGACCCGAACGATCACTTCCTGAAATTTCTCCGGGTCCTTCTGCGCCGCTCGAAGGGTTTCGTCAGAGACCATGTTGAACTGGACATGGTCTAGTCCGAGATCGGCCCAAGTTCTCATGTAAGCCTTCCAGAGCTGGTAGCCTTTTTCTCCTTTAAGCTGGGTCGGCGATAGACGCTGATTGAGCAAAAAGGCTCTCCCGTCTGTGATGTGGTTAATCTTGCCGCAGGATTTCAGCACCGCCGTCGGGCCCTTCTTGTCCAGCCCGGGGCCGGGAGAGATCCCACCGTCATAAAGAGCGTCGCCCCGCCGGCGCCCGTTGGGCAGCGCGCCGACAATATTGGCATAATGAATATTTCCACTTACGTTTTCCGGGAGGAAAGGCCAATTGTTACCGCACGGATCTTTGATCTCTTTCCCATACTTGGCGATCTCTCTCAGACACCGGACCATGATGGCATCAATGTAATCGTCGTCATTGCCCCATTTGGGCGCGTTTCGGACGAAGTCGAGCCGCATCTCCTCATATCCTTCCCAGTTGGCTTCCAGGGCGTCGCAGAGCTGGTCCATTGTGTACTTCTTGTCATCGAAGACCAGTTTTTTAACTGCAGCCAGGCTGTCAGGATTTTCCACCCAGGTGAATCCCGTGACCCAGGCGTTGCCGCGCTCTCCCTCCGGTTCGGTAAAATCGAGTCCGGATTCGACCGAACGTTCGGAAATGGCCGAAAGGAAGGGCCGGGGCGCGACCTCGGATTGTTTGTATCGACCCACGTTCACCACTCGAACCAAAAGGCCGATCATCCACCTCATCTGTTTGACCCACGCCTCGAACACTTGCTCGAAATCCGTGAATTTGCGTGGGGCGCCGGTCTTCGGACCCATTTGCATGTTCACCACTGGATCGTACCCGTTGGTAAACACGTACTCGATCATCTTGGCCGAGTTGGCTGTGGCCGAGGCCATGCGCATGGGCTGGGTGCCGTGTTTGGTCGTGGGACAGGGGGACATACAGGCCTGGTGCACCCAGGTGCGGGCCTCTTCCATGGGATGTCCGTGCCAGTACATAGCGTTGGCGATGAGGATAGGATCGTTGCGGATCGAAGGATAGCCGAGCCCGTGCCGGATGCATTCAAAGGTTTCGCGCATGTATTGGTCTTGGACTCTAGGGTGCCAGCGGAAGGCAAATGTTGGATTGGACACCCTGACCAGCCGGGCCGTCTGCATAAAGGCCAGGGTTAAATCGTTGCAGGCGTCGTCGCCGTTCTGGTCCACACCGCCCAGGGTCCAGACCCAGGTACCGGCGATCCCCTGAAGCCCCTCCGAGCCCCAGCCGCCGGAAGGGATCAGGCCGACGTCATAGGCTCGAATCATAAACTCGCCGATTAATTCAATGGCCTCGTCCCGAGTGATGTTCTTTTCGTTGATGACATCCTTCTTGTAGCAAGGCCAGTGATAGTAGTCCGGCCTGGCCGGCCAGGCGCCCTCATATTGCTCGATTCGAGCGAGAATCTGGATGAAATGATCGTACTGCAGCGATTCCTGAAGCGTGCGCGGCGGTCTGGCCGGAACTCGATCGCAGGTCTCCGCCACGCGGAGCAGCTCCTCTTTTCGCTTGGGATCGGATTCAAAATTTTCGGCGATGATCCGAGCCAACCGGCTATAGCGTTTTGCCCAACGGATGCCGGCCTCGAGCATGACCTTCATCGCTTCCCAGTTATGGAGGCGATCGTAAAGCGGCAGAATTTCCGGCCGCGGGTCGCTGATCGTGGCTTCCTCGGCCTCTTCGATTCTCTTGTCGATCTCCTCGATGATGTCTTCGAAGGCCCGCTTCCCGGTCATGAAGTATTCGTAATTTTTCCCGGAATAGCCGCCAACGGGGAAACCCCAGGCGATGGCGCCGCTCATAAACTTGGCAATATCCTCAGGATCGAAGCTCCGGATCAATTTGTCCCGGATGGATTCCTGCTTGTCCCAATACTGGCCGACTTCATGCACGATGCGCAGGGATTCTTCCAAGGGCTCCGGAAGAACATTCGGTGTGTTGTAGACGATCTTGTTTTGTTGTCCGCCCACACCAAGCCAAGCGACCGTGGAGGGCGAGGTCTGATTGCTCCCGACGAGTTGAGCGTGGTCCGTGATGAAAATAGGTGTTTCGTCCAGCAACCCGGCGGTAATATGCGCCTTTCTCAACATCGGTGGTTCATACTTGTGCTTTTCCCACAGCTCGATATGCTTGTCAACCAGGGACAAGTCGTACTTCAGTGGGGAAGCCGGGTGCCCGCCCACCGCGCCTTTTTTCCAAATTGCCTTTCTTAAATAATCGAGCCTCTTGGACCGCTTCTTTTCAGCCAGCCACCACCATTCATGTTTTTCCTCATATTCATGGAACTCTTTGACTTCCGCTACGGCCATGACCTTGTCCCCTTCCTTTATGATTTTTATGGTTGAAAGAAGACCTTATCTAGAACTATGCGCCACCAGCCGCGTCGCACTTTTTTCCAACCTTTGAATACCTCCTTCTGCCCCCAAGGAAGACATTGAGCAGGATCGAAAAGCTCGTCTCTTCTTGCTAAAAAAAACGATTTCTCGACAAATCAAATAAAATTCTAACAAGTTAAGTGTCTCCGGGCGGAGTAATATGGTCTTATGCCCCAGGCTTTGTTTACATGAAACGAGCGGCCTCCTGTCATGGCGAGACGCCCACGCCAAAATCCACCATTCGGCAGACTCACGACGGGCCGTGCCCCTGCCGCCTGGGTCCATGGGCAGGAGGCCCATGCCACGCCGCCGATAGGCTTTATTGTTTTTTCAGCCGCACGTACTCGAGCGAAACGCTGGGCGCGGCGCCGAGTTTCGGCTGCCAGTATTCGATCCTGGGGCCGAGGCCCCACGATTCCGCCCAGGTCCAGAGAAGCGCCCGCACTTTGGCCTTCTTGATGGTCTGCTCGAGTGCCTGATTGGTGCGGATGCGTTCTTCCGTGGTCAAGGCCCTCTCCGCCTTTTCCAGCGCGGCGTCGATTTCCTTGGTGCCGAAATAGACATTGGCGGCCCCAGTCATGAACCCGTCATACAGGGAAGAGTGGCGCTCGGCGTTGTACCAGGAGATGCGGATATCGAAGCCGGTCAATTTTCGGTTCCTAAAAGCTTCGGTCAGGGCCATAGCCTCCCACACCTGCATTTTGGCCCGGATGCCCACCTCGTTCAGATTCGCGATCATGGCCTCGACATAGTATTGGTTGGAAGCCGTGGCATTGAAGATGGTATCGAAACCGTTGGCATACCCGGCCTCGGCCAGGAGCTTTTTCGCCCTTTCAGGATCGTACTTGTCTGGTTCGGCCTCCTTGGGATTGAACCCAATCGTGCCCGGCGTCATCACGCTGCCCCAGGGTTTGGCCGCGCCGAAAAAGACCTTGTCGCAAATGGTTTTGCGATCGATGGCCATGCTGACGGCGTCGCGCACGCGCACGTCGTGGAAGGGGCTGGGTTTGTCGGGAAAGGCCAGGTCGAGGTAAACCAGGGTCGAGCCCGAAGCATAATAGTTCGTGACTAGTTTAAACTGAGGATTGGCTTGCACCTCGGGTCGATGCGCCGGATACAGGGAGACGATATCCCCTTCCCCGGACTTGAGCATGGCCAAGCGGGTGGAATGTTCTGGCACAAACATGATCTTGAGCGTCTTGAAAGCGGGGGGGTAGCGATAATGGTTGGGAACGGCTTCGAGTTTGACATATTCATCCTGCTTCCAGTCCCCGGTCCACTTGAAGGGCCCTGCGCCCACGGGATTTGCGGCAAAGCCTTCATCGCCGACCGCCTCGCGATAGGCCTGAGGGAAAATGCCGGTGCCCCACCACAGGCGGCCGAACAGCCCCCAAAAGGGATTGTTCATGACAAAGCGGACATGGTCCGGGGCCAGGACGTCGATGCTTTTGATGTAGCGCCTGAAATACACGCCCAGGACCCACCGGTTCTTCTTGTCCATGTGCTTATCGAGGCTGTATTTCACGTCCTCGGCCTTGAACGGCATCCCATTGTGGTACTTGACGTCCGTCCTTAGAAAAAAGTCGACATAACTCCAATCGGGTCCGACCTTCCAGGATTTGGCCAGGGCCGGGATTTCATTCTGGTTCACGTCGGCCTCGAGCAGGCTGTCGAACATGGTCTGCTTGAATTGGACGGTGCCGGACATCTGCGTGGCGCAATCACCGCCTTTCTGGTAAAAGACGGGGCTGGATGTAACATAAGTGACACTGCCTTCCTGAACGCCCAGGACCTGAGGGGGGTTAACCAAAAGAAAAACTGAAACGACAAAAAGAAACGCGGTGCAGACAAAGATCGGCTGAGCAAACCTGCTGGTTCTCATCTCGCTCTCCTTGGCTCGGGTCAGGTGATCGGCCTGACCGACACAAGCCGGTTTCCCAGATTTTGGGAAAGAAAAAAGGTTCGTCATGCCCTGCTGCCTGTCATTTCCCAAACGCCCGGACCTGGGAAGCCACCTCCTTCCGATTCAATATTTCCTTCATCAACGCTCAAGGGGAAACGCCAGTGTCCCCATGGTTGGCCCTGCCTTGGGCCGCCCGGGGTGTTGAGCTTTCCTTAAAAACCTATCAATGGCCTAGCCTTGATGGCCCTTTGCCTACCGAATCGAAAACAGCGGAAATCGGCCAGCGGCCATGGATTTGCTCAAAGGCACCGGGCGGCGTTCGCCACAGATTACCGCCCGGACCCATGCCGCGGAATCGTCTCCGCTGCCCGGCGGGGCGTATGAATACCTTGCTTTAAGGTACTTGTATAGCTTGTCTGGATGGATATAGCACAACCGGAAACTTTTGGGAAGCACTATTGTGATTTAGGGAAAAATCGTCAGATAATATTGATTTTATGTATGAATTTAAGAAAATCGCGACCGCGCGGGAAGGTGGGGACAAAGGTTCTCAAGCCAAGATTTGCCTGGCGCGGGGGATTCTTCAGCCTGATGACGGCCCCTCGGCCGCAGCCGAAGCGCGAGGCGGCTGGGGCAAGGATTTCAGCCCTAACAAGAACCGCGTGACCCGGAAACGTTTGACCACGAGGTCATACAAGGCTGCGGTGACCAGAAAAGACGCGCCGACAATGGCCACGAACTTCACGGCCAGGACCGCCTGCCACTTGAGGATGTAGAACCCGAGGACCACGATCACGGTCTGGTGCAGGAAATAGTAGGGATAAGAGGCCTGCGCGAAATAGTTCAAAAAGCCGTTGGAAAAATTAAGAAATTTTCGGCCATACCCCAAAATGGCCACCAGCGAGATCCAGGACAGAAGACCACGGTGGAGGTCCAGAAAAAAGGCCAGCCACCACGGCACTACAGGGTGCTGTGTCTTCAGCCAGGTCAGCCATAGAAGATAGAGCCCGGGTCCCAGAATAAGCGCCGCTGCCTTGTGCCGGTCGATGGCCGCGCCGAAACGCGAGTCGGTCATCAGCACGTAGCCGTACACGAAAAAGACAAGGTAATACAGTGGGTTGGGATTGAAAGCGATAAACAGGTTCATGATGATCGGAAGGAACGCCGGCAGAAAAATCAGGCCCGGCGGCGAGAAAAATCCGGCTAGCCTCCGCGTCAGCCGCACGCCGCGTTCCCCCCGAAGATAAACAAATACGGGCAGCGCCATCAGCGAGTACACGAATAAATAGATGATGAACCAAAGATGACCGAAGGTGAAACCACCGAGGAAATATCCGTCCAGGTCCTGGGGGATGATCCTGAAAAAGCCGGGGTAGTACGAAAGGAAGGACGCACCATAGTCGGAGTGGCCCCGGAGGCCGAAGTAGGACTGCGGAGGCACGATGACCAGCAGCCCGAAGACAAAAGGGATGAACAACCGCTTGAACCGCTCCCCGGCGTACTTCCCGGCGCTGCGGAAGCCCATGGCGAACCAGGTGGAGGCGCCGGCCAGAATGAAGAACAGCGGCATGAACCAGGGCCAGACCAGGTCGATGAAGACGAACGTCAGCAGGCCGCTCGTCTGGCTGCTTTTGGCGTAAAACTGCTCGTTAATATCGAAAATGCGGGTCGAGTGGAAGAAAAACAGCATCAGTACGGCCAGCAGCCGCAGCCAGTCGATGTCAAGACGGCGGACCGGCTGGATCGGCTGACTTAAGCCTCGAGACGCCATGCCGCACCTTCCCGCGTGGTTGCGAGCCCGCCGGCGCATCCTAGCTGGAGCGCCCAGGCCTGTCAATCGTTTGTTTTTTCTCGGCCATGGGGAGGCTGATCCCTCGTCCGCCTCAAGGAAACAATTTCAGCTTAACTTTCTTTTGGGATCAATGTATGATTTAGCTTATTCGACATTTTCTTGAAAAAGGGAATTTAATGTCACTGAACCATCTGATAGGATGGACATCATTCAAACAAGGCGAATTTCCAAGGTGCGACTCTTAGGGTGGACACCGGCTTCTTGTTGCTTTGGAAAATGGATGACCGGATCAGGGACGGCGAGAACACGCTTCGCTGGGACATATCACAAGGTATCAAAAGTCCCAAGCCTGCCAGGCCCGGCTCAAGTTCAGATTTTTGGCCTGGAACCTCTTGCATCTGCTTCGCGAATTCTATATGAAGAGCTGGGAGGTGAAGAGGTCCATCGAGTGGCCGATACGGCGGATCATGATGGCTAGGAGTATCATTGGTGCGCTTATAAGTGCATAAAATATTTTTTTATAAACAGTTGCGAATCTCTAGAAGAAACAAACGCGATTAGGGCTATGTGGGAAAGACTAAATCTCAGCAAAATGGGAGGTTCATATGGAGATTCAAGAAGTCCTGAATAATATGTTTTATCGCAATCCGAACGCACCGCCACCTCTCATCGTCAAAAGCGAGGGCGTATATTTGTATTACTCAAACGGGCAGAAGATGTTAGACGCCTCGGGCGGTCCTATGGCTGTGAACATTGGATATGGTCGCAAAGAAATTGCCAAGGCTGCAGAACAGTTGCTTGACAAAATATCATATATTTTACCTGTGTTTGCATCAGAAGCCAGGATTAATTTGACAAAACGAATCAAAAAATTTATGCCTAAGAATTTAACCAGGATTTATTTCTGCTCCGGTGGCTCAGAGGCCAATGAGGCAGCCATTAAGCTCGCCAGACAATACCAAATCTTGAAAGGAGAGACATCGAGATATAAAATTATTTCAAGAAAACTGAGCTACCACGGCATGACCATAGCCACCCTTTCCTTGGGTGACATTAAAATGCGCAAGCGTGACTTTTTACCTATGCTTTTGGAAAGCTGGCCCATAGAAGCCTGTTATTGTTATCGATGCCCCTATGAAACAGCCTATCCCGGCTGCGATCTGGACTGCGCTCACGCCCTGGAAGAACGAATTTTGGCTGAAGGACCGGAAACCGTGGCGGCTTTTCTTGCCGAACCAGTGGTTGCCGCCGCTGCCGGTGCCACCGTGCCTCCTCCGGAATATTTTCCCATCATTCGAAAGATCTGTGACAAATACGGTGTTCTTCTTATTGCGGATGAGGTGGTTACGGGATTCGGAAGGACCGGAAAATGAGGTGCACCCGGTTTCCTTGGACACGGATTTGAGGTAAACAGACCCGAGACGTGGACAAGGAGGTAGGGTTATGTCAGATGAGAAGCGGGAGAAGG
>Ga0315282_10001227_pt1 | contig 49240 bp, 49 predicted proteins | sample YL17G07_20_MG_FD_203693 | JGI IMG/M metagenome (GOLD analysis project Ga0315282, IMG submission 203693) | Sediment microbial communities from Yellowstone Lake, YNP, Wyoming, USA - YL17G07_20 | ecosystem: Environmental > Aquatic > Freshwater > Lake > Sediment | place: USA: Wyoming | collected...
GGTTGACACGAGCAGTTATAATATTCTTACAAAAGAGAATAGATCAACTTTTTCTGCTCAATCCGTCAGATTATCAATTGAATACAGGTTACGGTTAAGTATCATTTCTAACTAAAATAGGTATAACTATAAGTTTTGTAATTTCGCAGTTTATTATTCATGACTCACTGAAAACTGCTCTGAGGAAAACATATTGTTTTTATTACTACTGGTCAACCAGATTAATTTATTGACTTATAAAATATAATTGTAGGTTGGGTCGAAACATGAGACCCAACTTTGATAATATTTTGTTGGGTTTCGTTCCTCAACCCAACCTACTTTTGATATTCATAAATTGAATAATTAATTTGGTCAAGCACTACTTACATCCTTAAATAAGAAGGAGGAATTACGATGTCCGGTCATTCTAAATGGGCAGGCATAAAACACAAAAAAGCCGCAAATGATGCAAAAAGAGGTAAAGCATTCACAAAACTCATAAAGGAAGTTACAATCGCCGCAAAAGAAGGAGGCGGTAATCCAGAAAATAATCCGAGACTAAGAGCAGCGATCTTAAACGCAAAAGCACAGAATGTATCTAATGACAAGATTGAAACAAGCATTCTAAGAGGCACCGGACAGTTGCCCGGTTTAACTTTTGAAGAATTATCTTATGAGGGTTATGGCCCCGGCGGTGTTGCCATCATTGTTGAAATTGTAACTGATAACAAGAATCGCACCATTGCTGATATGAGGTATATATTCTCCAAAAATGGCGGAAATATGGGTGAACGGGGTTCTGTATCATGGATGTTTCATAAGAAGGGCTACATCGCTATTGATAAAGATAAAGCCAACGAAGATGATCTTATAGCGATAGCTCTTGATGCTGGGGCTGAGGATGTTCTGGTTGATGATGATTCTTATGAGGTTATTACTACACCAGAAGATTTTGAGGACGTGAAAAATGCTATTCAGAAAGCGGGTATCGAAATAGCAATGTCTGAAGTAAGTATGATTCCACAGACAACAGTGAAAGTTGATGGCAAAGAAGCACATCAGGTACTAAGACTGATGGAAGCCCTTGAGGAGTATGATGATACACAGAAAGTATATTCAAACTTTGATATTTCTGATGAAATAATGGAAGAGGCGGCTAAAGAAGCGGCGTAACCAGGTGAGGATTATAGATTGCAAATTAAAGATTAAAGATTGATACTGTTTTTTGCGTCAATCTTCAATCTTCAATCTTTAATCTTTAATCGTATAAAATGATTGTTTTAGGTATAGACCCGGGCATTGCTACCACAGGATATGGTATAGTCAAGGAAAGATCAGATGGAATGTTATTGATGATCTGCTATGGCGTGATCCGTACAGACCCCCAAACACCATACCAAAATCGCCTAAAAGAGGTCCATGAAGGAATATTTGGACTCATAGAACAATATAAACCGGAGGCTATTGCCATAGAAAAGTTATTCTTTAATAAAAATGTCAAAACAGCTTTAAGTGTCGCTCAAGCAAGAGGAGTGGTGATCTTGACTGCCGGGCTTGCCGATCTGGATTTTGCTGAATACACTCCAATACAAGTCAAAGAGTCTGTTGCTTGTTACGGTCGCGCTGACAAACAGCAGGTACAGCAAATGGTCAAAGTATTGCTTGGATTGGAAGAAATTCCTAAGCCTGACGACGCCGCAGATGCTCTTGCACTGGCTATATGCCATTTACATTCCTATAAAATGCGAAGATTCGACTTACCGCAAACAATCAGCTAATATGGAGACATAATAGATGCCAGACAAAATTGCAGATACATTTACGTTACTAGAGGGAGAAGAGACAGTAAGTCAGCTTGGGAGATTATATCTCACCAACTTGAGATTAGCTTATTCCATAACTCTCCAGAAAGGAACGGAGATTGGTGTAGCATTGGTTCGGGACATTGATTCAGTAGTTATCAGAAAAATCAGATCGTCACTTTCGTTGGTAATCGTCGGCGTTGTACTGATAGTTTTGGGATTAATTATATTAGGTGAATTTGGTCGCTTCGGTGCGGGATATGGGATACTTCTATTTTTCATAGGGGCGATCATGGTTGTAGTATATTTTCTCCTGAAAGAAAAGGCAATTCAGTTCACACTTAGCGGTAAGGAATGGGTCAGTATCCCCACTAATCAGCTCGGATCGGAAGATATGATCTCGGATTTCGTCAATACATTCTTTGAAACAAAAGGTAAACTCGATAATGTGACAAAACCAATAAATTCAAGAAAACTAGCAAGCTTGGAATACAGTGGCAAAAATGATCTGTGGTAAATCTATCATACGATTGGAGGAAAAATAATGTCTATCCAAGGGAAAAAAGATGAAATTGTAAGCTTATTAGATGATCTTCCAGAAAGTGCGCTTGATCATTTATTAGAATTGATACAAGAAGAGAAGCAATATCAAGACAACACTGATGAATCTATACTTAAAGATATGGAAAGAAGAGGTAAAATAAGACCCCCAATAGGGCGCAAGGATGGTGAGAGAATTCGTCGAACACCTATAAAAGCAAGTGGAAAACCTCTTTCAGAGATGATAATTGAGGATAGAAGATAAAATGCAAAAGGAGTAATTTAGTATGATAGAAGAAAAGAGAATCAGAATAATGAGAGAAATCGAGAGCGTTCCCGAAGAAGTTTTAGATAATATATTATCATTAGTGGAACAAAGCAAAAAAACATCAAAAGATGATAATGAATCTAATATTGATATGCTTGTAAAGAGTGGAGTATTAATACCTCCAGTAGAACCCAAAAAACCAAGACCTGAATATGTTCCAATAAAGGTTAAAGGTAAACCAATGTCGGAAATGATAATTGAGGACAGAAGATGACTTATCTCTATTTTGATAGTAGCGCATTGGTTAAACGCTATGCTAAAGAATCTGGAACAGAGTTTGTCATGATAATTTGTCAAAAAGAAGATACAATTATTGCTATATCAGATGTGACTATTGCAGAATTAGGTTCAACTTTTGCTAGAAAACTCCGTGAAGGGAACATGACAGAAAACGAATATAGATTAATGTTGGATATTTTATTAGATGACTATTCTAATAGGTATTACAAAATGGCAATAGATTCTAAGGTTTTGTTATTGGCTATACGTTTGGCAAAAAGAAATTCATTAAGAGCTTATGATGCTATTCAGTTAGCATGTGCTATCAATTTTAGAGAAACCATCTCATTCAATGAACCCAAGTCTGATATATTTTTCGTTGTAGCTGACGATGTACTAGAAAAAGCCGCTAATGCCGAAGGATTCAAAACAATAAACCCAAATACTTACGACAAATAATAGGCAGTTTTACATCTGGAAACTTACTATATAGGAAGATAAAAATGATCTCTTACGTCAAAGGAATTTTAGATCACAAAGAACCCGGTCACGTTGTTGTAGATGTAAACGGGATAGGATACGAAGTCTTTATCCCTCTCTCGACTTACGAAAAGCTACCCGCACTCGGTAATCAGGTCAAACTCCATACTCACCATCACGTTAGAGAAGACATGATGCAATTATACGGCTTTGTTTCTCAGGAGGAGAAGGATACTTTTGAGCTATTGATGACCATTTCAGGTGTAGGCGCAAAGGTCGCATTGAGCGTCCTTTCTTCTATATCCGTTGATGAATTCAGGCGGTCAGTCGCTCAAGGTGACATGAAGTCCCTTACAAAAATACCGGGTATAGGTAAAAAATCAGCCGAACGTATGATGCTAGAACTAAAAGATAAAGTTGGCATGATACACATTGATACAGATACTGCAAGGATATTTGAACCGGTATCTATTAACGAAGCTGTTTCTGCTCTGCTCAATCTGGGAGCCAGCCCACAAATGGCAGAATTTGCTGTTTACAAAGCCGAAAAAATCTTGGGAAAAGATGCACGAATAGAGGAAATAATAGCACAAGCCTTGAAATCTATGGCTGGATAGCTGGATATTAGTTTTTATCAAATATTTATAGATTCATAAAAAGAATTTTAATCACGAATTACACGAATAGGACGAATTTCACTAATTTTATTGCTCTATTCGTGTAATTCGTGATTGTCTTGTTTTAAAAAATCATGATCTGAGTGTCTGTAAACTATAAAGGTGATAATATGCCAGATAAAATTATGGATCGTGGCACACAGAGCGGTGACGAATGGGAAAAAGGCGATTTCACTTTTCGTCCCAAACGTCTTGAGGATTTCATCGGTCAGGATAAGGTCAAGGAACGCCTTAAAATAGCCATCGAGGCGGCTAAAAGTCGTGGTGAAGTGCTGGAACACGTCTTGCTTAGTGGTCCACAGGGGTTAGGAAAATCCACCCTAGCGAATATCGTCGCCCATGAGATGGGTGGAAGCATAAAGCCAACTGTCGGACCCATACTTGTGATGAAAGCTGACCTTGCCGCAATATTGACGAACCTTCAGCGCAGTGATGTCCTATTTATTGATGAAATTCATCGTACTAAAAAAGAAATTCAGGAAATGCTATACCCCGCCATGGAAGATTACAGACTTGACGTTATAATCGGACAGGGTCCAAGCGCACGCACTGTACCAATACCTTTGCCAAAGTATGTTCTGATCGGAGCTACAACGAGAATGGGACAGTTATCCGCACCATTCAGAGATAGATTCGGTATAACCTTGCGACTTGATTTTTATGACGTAAAACAACTTAAAGAGATTATAAAAAGGGATACGGATTTACTAAAAATTGCTATTGAAGAAGGCGCTGACGAGATAATCGCCAGCCGTTCTCGTGGTACTCCAAGAGTCGCAAAGCGTATGCTCAGGCGTGTCAGAGACTATGCCAATGTCAGGGGTACAGGCGTAATTACAAAGAAAATCGCTTATGAAGCCCTTAAATTCTATGAGGTTGACGAGTTAGGTCTTGAAGAGATGGACAGACAGGTGCTTAAAACTATAATTGAGAAATTTGATGGTGGACCGGTAGGACTGGAAACAATAGCAGTATCCATGAGCGAGGAAGATTGCACCATAGAGGATGCACACGAACCTTATCTGATACAGGTCGGGCTTATTAAAAGAACCAGAACAGGTAGAGTAGCGACAAAACTAGCCTACGAACACATAGGTATTAAACCTCCCGCTAGACAGCAGGATCTATGGGATTTTGTTGATGAGAATTAGAAATATAGCCTGATGAATTATGTCATTAGATTGGAGAATAACATGAAAATCAAAGTCATTATACACGATGCAGAAGAAGGTGGATATTGGGCAGAGATTCCAGCGTTACTGGGCTGTTTTACACAAGCGGATACATGGCAGGAATTAATCCAAAATATCTACGAAGCTATTGAGTGCCATCTGTTAGCTATGAGTAATACTTAACTAAGATAAAAAGCGATTTTTGAATTTGCTCATTTTGAGTATGCAATAATATGAAAATGTTATTAGGCAAGGCTTTAATAATAGGCGGAATCGTATTAGTTATTTTGGGTGGTCTTGTCTTGCTCTCTGGACGCATCTCTTGGCTTGGTAGATTGCCCGGTGATATTTATATTAAACGTGACAATTTCTCGTTTTATTTTCCGATAACCACGTGCATTATCATAAGTGTCATATTGACGTTGATTCTTCGTCTTTTGAAACGATAAATATAATTAGAATGATTAGAAAATATCGAAAGAGAATTGGCTATTATGAAGAAAATTTCTGGAATATCAACAGAACCTGAACTAAGTAAAACTGATGAGCAAATAGAAGAGATACGGAAGCAACTAATCAATAAAGGAATAGACAAAGATATTGTCAATCTGATTGGAACTATACCAATACGTGATATTGACTATAAAAAAGATATTTATCTTGCTATCTCTGAGAGATATAAACTAAAAAGAGAAAAAAATTCTCGTTGATATGTAATTGCAGAAAAACACTCAGATCGGTACGGACTAAACGGATTTTTATGGATTTGATCTGTGTAAATCCGTATAAATCTCTGTTTATCTGTGTGCTATTTTAAATATGACAGATTCTTAATAATTAAACATGAAATTATCCTTATTTGATTACGAACTTCCAGAAGAACTTATTGCTCAATACCCATTACCAAATCGTGACGAATCACGATTGATGGTGCTTAACAGAGAAACAAAAGATATTAAACATTGCGTTTTCTCACAGTTGCCAGAATTCTTGAATCCGGGTGATCTTCTGGTATTGAATAATACGAAAGTGATCCCAGCTAGATTAATAGGTAAAAAAGAACAGAGCAGTGGGAATGTTGAAATTTTATTATTGTCATTAAGATCAGATGGATTGTGGGAAGCGCTTGTTAAGCACAGCAGTAGAATAAAGCCGGGTGCTAGAGTGATATTCGGCAATGGCAAGTTGATTGCAAGGATCCTTGATAGAACAGAATCGCAAGGACGACTAATACAGTTTGAAAGCGAAGGCGATGTAAGAAAGCTGATTAATGAGTTAGGCAGACCTCCGCTTCCGCCATACATAAAACGTGACCCCCAATCTGATGATAAAGAGAGATACCAGACGATATATGCTAAGGAAGAAGGGGCAGTAGCGGCTCCAACTGCGGGATTGCATTTCACCGATTCCCTTTTTGAAAGGCTTAAAACTAAAGGAATAAACACGGTTGAAGTGACTCTCCACGTTGGTTTGGGAACTTTTCAGCCAGTGAAAGCAACAAATATAGAAGAACACATCATGCACTCAGAAAATTTCAACTTAGATGAAGGTGTTGCTAAACAGATAGACGACACCAAGTCCAGAGGAGGAAAAATCATTGCGGTCGGAACAACGTCTGTAAGGGTATTAGAATCGTCAGCAAGCGATGGAAAAGTTATTCCGCGCTTTGGTTCCACAAATATTTTCATATATCCCAGATACAAATTCCAAATAGTTGATGGGATGGTAACGAATTTTCACCTGCCAAAGTCTACACTATTAATGCTTGTGAGTGCTTTTGCAGGCATGGATTTAATTATGAAAGCATATCAAAAGGCTGTAAAAGAGAAATATCGTTTTTTCAGCTACGGTGATGCTATGCTGATCTTATGAGTTTATAAATTGCGTTTTGCTGATTAACTCATAGTGAATTAAACTCGGAGGTACTGAAATGGATTTTATTACCGGGATAATCCCTATTGTTCTCATTATTGGTGTGTTTTACTTCCTTATGATCATGCCGCAACAAAAGAAGATAAAAAAACACCAGAATATGTTAAAGAATCTCTCAAAGGGAGATGAAGTTGTAACGGAGGGTGGTATCTATGGAACCATCGTCGGTATGAAAGACAATGTAGTAGTACTGAAGATCGCTGAAGTGAAAGACGAGGACGTCAAGATCGAGGTATCCAGAGCCAGAGTAGCTTTTCTTGTGCGCAGTGGAGAACTTGTCGAAGGCACAGATCAATAGGGAGAAAGATGAGGGATGAAAAGATTGATCGTTGATGATTTTGTCAAAAATATTTAACCTGTAATCTTTCAGTCCATTTTCATTTTTTCATCTTCATCCTTTAGAAGTGAGGTGGTAACAATTTCACTAACTGATATATTTACTCAATATCCGGATCGGCGTTACATAATGTTTGGTGGCAAAGGCGGGCTTGGGAAGACCACATTCTCTGCCGCAACCGCATATTATCTGGCGGAACAGGGCAAAAAGGTGCTTGTCTTTTCGGTGGACCCGCAGGCTTCTTTATCGGACATCTTTGAGAGAGACATCTTTGGCAAAGGCGCGGTAGAAATAATGCCCAACCTTTACGCTCAAGAGATTGACGCTGACAGACGCATCAAAGACTATCAGGATGAGATAAAGCAGAAAATTCTCGATATGTACGGATTGGACAAAGTTCCAGACGAGATTGAAGATTACATTCAAGCCGCCGCCGATGAACCCGCTATGGAAGAAAGCGCAATATTTGATGCCGTCGTTGATATAGTTGTCAAAGGAGATTATGATTACTATATCTACGACCTTGTTCCTCTTGGTCATGCGCTGTATTACCTCAGCATGGCAAGCATATATGACGCATGGATTGACAAGGTGACAAAACTTCGTGAAGAGATGAGCCAATATGATCAAGCCGCCGCGGTCATGCGTAAAAATGAGGAAAGCGAAGAAGATCATATCCTGAAAGAGCTACAATACATAAGACACCGCATACAAACGTCCTCTGGAATATTGACAGATAAGAAAAAGACGGCGTTTTTCTTTGTCCTAATACCTGAAAAGATGGCAATAGTGGACACAGAGAAGGCTGGTGAGCTTTTCGCAAAGTTTCAGGTGCCGTTGTCGGGTTACATCGTGAACCGTGTATTGCCTCCAGAACTTGAAAGTCAAGATATACCAGAATATCTAAAGAACCGTTTTGTTATGCAGAAAGAGCAGACGCAGCAGATAAAGAGTAAATTTACAACTGACGTGCTTGCATGGGTGCCTGAGTTTGAGCGTGACATTACCGGTCTGACTATGATTAAGCGTGTGTCTGATGCTATGTTTAAGGATTAATTGATTTGTGCCACAGGTTGTGGCACAGATTAACTGGTAAGTAGGGGAGTGATCATAATGGGTATTTTTGTCAATGAGCAAGTTGATGAAATTATTAGTATGTATGATATGCCAGAAGATAGCAGCAAAACAGAGAATATAAGAAAGTTTCTTGAGGTACATGAGCATCTGTTTCCCATACTTGAAGAAGCTAAAGAAAAGATTATATCTGTTTTTGGGAGTGCAATTAGAATCAATCTTGAGCTTTTCCATGATGTGGAAGAAGGTTGGGAACAACTTTATGTTATTATAAAATCATCATACAATGTCCAGAAGATAGTTGAACTTGAGAATAGGCTTGTTGAGGAATGGTTCCTTGATAAAATGAAAGATACTCAAGGTTATTTAAATATTTCAGGGGAACCAATATGAGTTTTGATTGGATCGAATATATCTATCTAGCAGAGAAACTTTTAGACAAACCAGAGGAATCGAGTTTAAGAACCTCAATAAGTAGGTCTTATTATGGTATATTTTGTATAGCCAGAAAAACCAAACTCTATTGAGAAAGTTAAGAAATTATGCAGATTATGACGAATACGCAAATATTACCAAAAACGATGCAGAAAAAGCACTGCTATCTGCAAAAGAAGTTTTAGTTATTATAAGAATAAAAGATAGATGAAGAACATAGTCTGAGTTATAATCTTGAAAGGGTGTTTAACATGCTGTCCGTTTCTCTTGAGAAGGCGATTGCAGAAGCATCAAAACTTAGTGCTGATGAACAGGATGCTCTTGCAACATGGATTTTGAAAGAAATCAAATCTGAACGACGTTGGAAAAAAGCATTCTCTAAGTCTCAAAATAAGCTTTCACAATTGGCAGATGAGGCACTTAAAGAACGTAGTAAAAGAAGATCAACTGATGGATAAACATACAATATCTGTAAAAGAATTTTATGACATATTACGCTGGTCTGATATTGATGTTGGATCTGCATGGGGAGAGGAACTAGATAGAAGAATAGACTTTCTATTAAAAAAGACTCAACCAAACAAAGAATTGCCTGTGTTAGATATGGGTTGTGGTAACGGCAGATATTCGGTTGCTCTTGCAAAACTAGGTTATCAGGTTGTCGGAGTTGACTTTGATGAAAAGTCCATCAATGATGCTCGAAGATTTGCTTTGTTACAAAATGCTGATGTGAGTTTTATCTGTGCAGATATAAATGAAGCTGATTTGAAACTCGGCTTTGGACTTGCTTTTTCCGTACAATTTTTTCAACACCTTAGAGATAACCAGCGTGATATTTGCCTGCAACGTATTTATGAATTGTTAGTTAGTGATGGAAAACTGTTTGTAGAGATGCCATACCAAAAATGTTCTATTGATGGTGATAGTGGACAGGATGAATGGAATGGTTATGTTCAGTTATATAAAGGACGTTATAATCCAGAAACGAAGGAAAACGTAAGCGAGATAGTATTTATTAGGAAAGTTGACGGAGCAGAAAGAAAGGTTATAACTAGATCAAGGGTATATGATCCATTAGAAATAGAGGAACTGCTGAAAAAAGAAAATTTCAAAAAGATGAGCATCTATGGGGATTGGGATGGACGAGATATAGACAATGATTGCTGTCGTATAATATTCGTAGCCCAAAAAGGTCAAGATTAAGTCGTGCCACAACTTTAATTCATAAAAGTCCAACAGCTTGTTGGACAATTAGGTAAAATGACTTTTCTACTCACTTATGGAGTTAGTTATGTTTAGTGGTTCAATCATTCTGACAGGTTACGAGGATTTTTTGAGTGATCTCAAAACGAAAATCCGATCTGCACAGATCAAAGCCGCTCTATCTGTAAATCGTGAATTAATTGCACTTTATTGGGAAATCGGCAAAACTATTGTTGAAAAGCAAGAAAAGTATGGTTGGGGTTTTGCTGTGGTTGATCAACTTGCAAAGGATTTGAAGCATGAATTTCCTGAAATGAAAGGTTTTTCAAGAAGCAATATCTTTGCAATTAGGCTGTTTTATTTGACCTACCGTAATGAAGAAGAATTTGTCCAACAACTTGTTGGACAAATTCCATGGGGGCATAACATCACCATCTCAGAAAAGATTAAAGATGCTAATGAACGATTATGGTATATACAGCAAACGATAAAAAATGGTTGGTCACGTGCAGTGCTTGTACATCAAATAGAAACCGACCTTTATCATAGACAGGTAACTGATGGCAAAGTCACTAATTTTCCAGATACACTCCCTCCGTCCCAATCTGATCTTGTCCAACAAACTCTAAAAGATCCATATATATTCGATTTCCTTTGTCTAAGCAGCGAAGTTCAGGAACGAGAATTAGAGAAAGCCCTTCTTGATAAAATAAAGGATTTTCTACTTGAACTAGGAACCGGATTTGCTTTTATGGGTAGTCAGTATCATCTGGAAGTTGGGGATGAGGATTTTTATATTGATCTGCTATTTTATCATCATAAATTAAGGTGTTTGGTTGCAATAGACCTTAAAGTTGGAAAGTTTCAACCCGAATTTGCTGGAAAAATGAATTTCTATCTTTCTGTTTTGGATGATCTGGTTCGACATCCTGACGATCAACCATCAGTGGGTATCATTTTATGCAAAGATAAAAACAAAACGATTGCTGAATACGCTTTACGTGATATAAATAAACCTATGGGAATTTCTGAATATCGGCTGCCAAAATCTTTACCAGAAGATATAGTAAATCAATTACCGTCTTTGGAAGAATTTGAAAAACTTATGAAAGATAAATAGAAGAAAGGGGCGATATGAAAACCTTCACGTCAGAACATCCTAATCTAAAATATGCGTTTTTTGGTGGAAAAGGCGGGGTCGGAAAGACCGTCATGGCTGGCGCTACTGCGCTGTGGTATGCAAATCAAGGCAAGAAAACCTTGCTGACCAGTACTAACCCTGTCCATAGCCTTTCATCGCTTCTTGAGCAGAATGTCTACGGCAAACCAACGCCTGTCAATGGTGCAAATAATTTCCTTGCTTATGAAATTGACACCGCTCAGACGATAGAACGCTCAAAGAACGAAATTCGTGAAAAGATCAACTGGTTCCTGAAATTTGCCGATATTCCCACAAAGGCTGATGAATTCGTTGAATCCGCCACTATGAACCCGGCATTTGAGGAATCAGCTATGTTTGAGAATATGATTGACCTTATGTTTCAAGACGAATACGATATGTACATCTTTGACACTGCACCAACCGCTAATGCTAGAAGATTACTAGGCATGTCGAAAGTCTATTCTCTCTGGGTCAACAAGATGATGAAAAGCAGAGAGGAAGCCAAATCTCTGCGTGAATTACTATCGTATAGCAAAAAGAAGGAACAGGATCCTTTAATGGATTATCTTACATCATTCAGAGGACGCATGGAGAACGCCAGAAAGCTTTTAACCGATGATACAAAATGTGCATTCTTCTTCGTAACACTGCCTGAGGCATTGCCAATCGCAGTTATAAAGCGATTCAGGATGTGGTTTGTGGAGTTCGGTATACCCGTCGGCGGAGTAATTGTAAATGGCGTTATAGAGAAAGAAGAGGGTCAAAAAGGAATTGAGTTTGTAACCAATCGTGTCGCTATGCAGCAGGAATATATGAAAGATATAGATAGCTCATTCGAGGGCATGGTTCGTGGTGTTATACCTCTATTTGAATCAGACGTAAGGGGAGTTGATAAACTGGATCGAGTTGCTTCTATGTTATTTTAATATCCTTCCATTTTTGTGTTTATCAAATCTAGTATAAAATAAATTTTTCCCTTAAACTTGATTAATAGAGTTGAGTCTAACTAATAATCAGAATGCGTATATAGTGGCCAACCAAATTAATTATTTAGCTTAAATGAAGAGAATCAAATCCCCTCTGACTCCCCTTTAGCTAAAGGGGAGAATAATTCCCCCTTTGAAAAAGGGGGGAAGGGGGGATTTAAAGACTTGATTATAAAACAAAAAACTAATTTGGTTGACCAATAGAATAAACAAGCAAAAAACGATCAAAAAGGGTTATTGATGAATTCATCCATATTAGAAGGATTCTCAGATATAGGTACAAATGCGGAAATTCCAATAGAGATCAATAAGAAGCTTGAAAACATATTGGATCCACAGGAAAATATCCGCATTTCAGTATCCAGTGATATGAATATGGAAGGAGTCTTTGAAGATTGCTGGCTTATAGGAACAGATAAAAGGCTTTTTGTATTCAGTAGCAATCATCAAAAGGAACCAGAGCTATTCAACGAAATATCCATAACAGATATAACTGAAGTAGAAATAAAAAATCTCACAGGTAATGGATTCCTTGAAGTCAAAACTAATGATAAAGCCATAGAGTTGCTCAGATTTTCAAGAACAGCACTGTACACGAATAACATAATTGACTTACCCCAAGCTATTGATCATCTAAGAGAGCAAAGCGGGCAGACAATTGAAAAGCAATCTAGATCCGCTTATAGTTATAAGCAATCTCATCGCTGTGAAAAATGTGGAAACATTATACCGCACAGACGGGATACATGTCCCCATTGCCTTGAGAAGAGGGTTCTTCTTCTCAGATTGTTTAGCTATCTCAAGCCATATTGGTATTTTGTAGTTATATCTCTCATACTTTCGTTTCTAATGATCGGATTAGACCTTGCCACAACTTATATGGTTCAACCTCTTACCGATATGGTTTTTGCCCCGACTGAACCTACTTCATTAGAACGCAGATTTTCATTGCTAAACATATTCGTACTTGCACTTATAGGAATGTATGTATCAAGAACCGGGATCGGTACAGTAAGGACATATATTATGAGTTGGATTGGCAACAAAGTTATCCTCAACCTGAGAATGGCTTCTTATGAATATTTGCAGATGCTTTCTTTGAGCTTTTATGATAAAAAAGAGACAGGCAGGTTAATGACGAGGATCACTAATGATACGGGGAGGTTAAACGACTTCATCGTCAATGGTATTCAGGAATTCATCATTAACGTGCTTATGGTGTTGGGTATGAGCATAATTTTATTTATCAATAACTGGCGATTAGCGGCTTTGACTTTGATTCCAGTACCCATATTAACATTTGGGTTTTATATATTTGGAAAAAAAATGCACTCAGCGTATCATAGAGAATATAGTAGGTTAGCGACTATATCTGCTATTCTGGCAGATACTATTCCGGGAGCTAAAGTCGTCAAAACTTTCGTAGCAGAAGATAGAGAAATAAATAGGTTCAACGAAGTAAATGATGATTACTTCAAATCGTCCATGTATGCCGCTAAGTTAAGCACGATCTACTTTCCTATCGTGGGATTTGCTACATTTTCAGGTGGGATTATAATAAGATGGTTGGGCGGTCGGGATGTCATCACTGGTGATATGACTCTTGGTGCTTTGATGCTTTTCATGAGTTATATGTTCCAGTTCTATGACTACATGAACGGTTTCACAAGACTGAATCACATGCTTCAGAGAGCCGCCGCATCAGCAGATAGGGTCTTTGAGATATTGGATGCACAGCCAGAGATTAATGATAAGAAGGATGCTATTGATTTACCCGAAATAAAGGGCGAAATAAAGTTTAATAACGTAGCTTTCAGCTATGATAGTGAGAAGAATGCCATTGAAGGTGTAAGTTTTGAGGTTAAAGCAGGACAGATGATTGGACTTTCCGGTCCCAGTGGGGCAGGAAAGACTACTATTATAAATCTTATCAACAGGTTTTATGATGTAAATGAAGGAACGATAGCTGTAGACGGTTATGATGTAAGAGACGTGAAAGTCAGGTCATTGCGAGATCAGATCGGCATCGTTTTGCAGGATCCATTCCTATTTCACGGGAGTATAGCAGAGAATATTGCATACGGTAAACCAGATGCGACCATAGCCGAAATAATATCAGCCGCTAAAACAGCAAATGCTCACGACTTCATAATGGGTTTTCCTGATAGCTATGATACAATGATTGGTGAACGTGGATCAGGTTTATCGGGTGGCGAAAAGCAGAGAATATCTATTGCAAGGGCTATACTAAAGAACCCTCGGATACTTGTTCTTGATGAGGCTACCTCATCAGTGGATACCGAGACTGAATCACTTATTCAATCCGCCATAGAACGTCTAATAGAGGGGCGCACTACCTTTGCCATAGCGCATAGACTTTCTACACTGAAGAAGGCAGATAAGCTTATAATCCTTGAAAAAGGCAAGATCGCTGAGATGGGAACTCATAACGAGCTATTGGAAAATAATGGCCTGTATAGGCGTCTTGTAGATATGCAGTCTGAACTTTCAAAGGTAAGGGTTTTATAGAAAGAAGATTCAAAAATTTAAAGATTCCAAGATTGAAAGATTTAGAGATTTAGAAATTTTAGATTCATGGTTTTTCAATCTACTAATCTTAGAATCTTCTAATCTTTAATTTATAGAAGGGGGTATCAATGAATAACACACACAGGTATATATCCTGTTTATTGATCCTATTTATCTTTTTTGTGTGCAAATTGTCTTATGCGCAAGAATCGGATAAGCAGATAAAGCTTTCAATGCAGGATTGTATTAATCTTGCGTTGAAATCAAACCTGAATATACAGGTACAGCGAATAAATCCAGAAATTCAGAACGCCCTTTTGACAATTGCAAAGGGGTACTTTGATCCATCTATCTCGTTTGGTCCAAGCTACAATAATTCAAAAGACCTAGCTTTAAATACCTCGTCAACTGCTTCTAATATACCTATTGTTACAAGAACTGGCAATACTCAGAATTTGTCTTTTGGAATAACAAAACCTGTCGTCACTGGTGGAAGTTATGGTTTGTCTTTTAATAGCAATCGTTCAGACATCAACGCACAATTTGTGAATCCTGCTTATCGCTCTGGTTTGACGTTAAGCATCACTCAACCTCTATTGAGAAACTTTGGTGTATCTGTTAATAAATCGTCTATAATAATTGCACAGAATAACAAAGACATTTCCGTTTTACGACTAAAATCACAATTAATTAATACTTTATCTGCTGTACAAAATTCCTATTGGGATCTTGTATTTTCGATAGAGAACCTTAAAGTACAACAATTTGCCTTAAAACAGGCTCAAGACTTATTAAACATTAACAAAAAATTCATGGACAATGGGAAAGCCACTATAAGCGATATTTTGCAGGCTCAAGCGGCTGTGGCGTCTCGTGAAGCGGATGTTATATCTGCCAGTGACGCCATAAAGAGTTCAGAAGAAGAACTGAAACGCATTACTAACATTTTTCAAGATAAGGCTCTGTGGGACGCTTCAATTCAGCCTTTAGATACACCTTCCTTTGAAGAAGTGAAGGCTGACTTGCAGGAAAGCATTAACACCGCATTGAAAAACAGTCCAGAATATAATCAGGCGCTGCTTGATCTCAAAAGCGATGATATATCCATTAGAGTAGCGAAGAATCAAGTGCTTCCTGCAATGGATCTGACAGGGAGCCTGCTTCTTGATGGTTTAAATAATAAGTTAGGCGATACAATGTCACAGGTGGGAAAAGCTGACTACAAAACGTGGTCTGCGAGTATTGCTTTGCGTATACCTTTAGGGGGGCGTGTATCAAAAGCTGGACTAAAGAGAACAAAGCTCATAAAAGATCAAGATTTACTGGACTTAAAAGATTTAGAGCAACAAATAATTATGGACGTGCGCGACAGCATAAGAGGTTTGGAATCCGACAGAACGAGAATTAATGCAACAACGGCAGCAGAAGATTTTGCACAGCAGGTTCTTGCCGTAGAGGATAGAAAATATAATCTAGGACTGTCTACAAGCTATCAATTATTACAATTTCAGGCAAGTCTGACAACTGCCGCCCAAAACCGATTGAAGGCAGTTATTGATTATCGTAAATCCATAGTAAACCTGTATCAATCTACGGGTGTTACTTTAGAAAAACTTAATATTGAGTTTAAATAAATGTAGTGGAAATCTAGAGCTTTCTACTACAATTTTAGAAAGGAGATAATATTGAAAAAAGTCATCGTTACAGCCATTATAATTCTCCTGTTGATAGGAACAGTGATATTTGCTTATGTTCGCAAGAAGCAAAACCCGATGGCTCAAACTGCTAGTATGCGTAGGCAACAGCAAAGCGTTCCTGTGGAAACTACACCAGTTATAAGCAGTGACATTGCCAAAAAGATAGTAATAACGGGTTCTGTCAATGCTTTTGCTGAAGTGGATGTTTACCCTAAACAATCGGGTGAAATAGTTAAACTGATGATTGATAAGGGTGACAGGGTGAAAGCTGGTCAAATACTGGCTAATATTGAATCCCAAAGCTTTAAGCTTCAAACAGAGCAAGCAAAAGCGGACCTGGAGAATGCAAAAGCCGCTTATGATAAAAGTTCTTCTCTCGCTTACGTTGATTCAGAGACTAACTTTAAGCAAGCAAAGAGTAACCTTGACAGGCTACAATCTTCATTAAATCAAGCAGAGATTGACCTTAATTTACAAACAAAGCAAGCAGATTTATCAATTAAAAAGGCTGGATCGGATCTGCGCATTGCCCAAGCAAAATTGGACGTCGCTGTTAATGGTGCCAGAGAACAGGAATTGGAACCCGCAAAGGCACGAGTAGAGAATGCTAAAAAGAATTTGGAAAGGCTAACTGCTCTTTATGAAGCGGCGATGGTTTCACAGGATCAAGTTGAGGCGGCTCAGTTAAATTATGACACCTATAACGCTCAATATTCTCTTCTGAAAGAAGGCGTGAGACCTGAAGATTTGGACTCATTGAAAGCGCAAGTAGAATCCGCCAAAACTAGCCTTCAGTCAGCACAAGAAAATAAGTTACTCGTTAATATTAAGCAAGCAACTTTTGAATCAGCAAAGGCTCAAGTAGATAGCGCTCAAGCGGCTTTTGAGCAGGCAAATACAGAAAAAACTAGCGAAATATGGAAAAAAGAGATAGCACAGGCAGATGCCGCTGTTAAAAGGGCTCAGGCAAGCCTAGGTTTGGCTCAAGAGCATTTGGACGAATCTGCCATAAAGGCGCCTATAAGTGGTACTATCTCTGAAAGGTATATGGACAAAGGCGATATTGCATCTCTAACTAAACCTTTTGTCACTATTGTTAATATAGATACTGTAAAAGTTATAGCAAAGGTTCCAGAACGAGAGCTAGAAAACGTCAGACTTGGACAAAAAGCTATTATAAAGCCTGATGCCTACCCCGGTGAAGAATTTACTGGTAAAGTAACCAATATAAGCCCGATAATTGATACATCGAGTCAAACTTGCGATATAGAAATAGAAGTACCAAACCAGAATCAAAGACTTAAACCCGGTATGTTTACTCGTGTTGAATTAACTGTATCAGAAGATAAAGTTACTCTCGTTATTCCAGCAGATTCTTTTATAAACGAAGGTGAAGATAATTATGTCTTTGTTGCAGACAATGGCAAGGCAGTCAAAAAGAAGGTTACGTTAGGGATAAGTGATGGAACTAAAACAGAGGTTATATCTGGATTGAACCTTGGTGAACAGCTTATTATAGCAGGACAAAGCAGTTTGAAAGATGGAACGCCAGTTACGCTTCCCGGTGAACGAAAAGAAGGCAAGAAAGGAAATCTTGAAGGCGGGAAAAGAGGAGAAAAAGGTTCAGGGGGGAAGGAGGAACCTAAATGAGTTTATCAGATATTGCCATCAAAAGACCGATTGCTACCTTTATGCTTTATATAGCAATCCTAGTAATAGGCGCATTTTCACTATCAAGGCTATCAATTGACCTTTTACCAGACATTGAGTTTCCGTCAATATCTGTGGCAACCACGTATACAGGGGCAAGTCCCGAGGAAGTAGAGACTCTTATAACTGAGCCGATAGAGCGAGTTGTCAGTACAGCCCAAAACGTAGATGAAGTCCGTTCTACATCCAGCGAAGAAAATTCCAATGTCACTATAACGTTTAAATGGGGAACGGACATGAAAGATGCGGCTAATGACATTCGTGACCGTGTGGGGCGTGTAGCGCCATTATTACCTGATGGCGTTGCTCAACCTAGGATCTTTAAATTTGATACTTCTGCTATACCCATATTGAACCTGGGCTTATCAGGAAGTGCGCCTTTGGATAAGATCCGCAAGTATGCTGATGATGAGTTGGAATATAGATTTGAGCGTATAGAAGGAGTGGCAGTTGCAAATGTCGGCGGGGGACTAATACGAGAGATACACGTTGATGTTGACCGCAGTCAGATGGAAGCTGTTGGACTTACTTTTTCTCAGATTATAAACGCAGTGAAGAATCAGAATCTTGATATGCCAGGCGGATATTTAGAGACACCACGCAGAGAGCTACTGGTGCGCACTTCCGGACAATATACCAGTGTTCCTCAGATTGCCAACATAGTTACTGGTTATCAAAACGGCACACCTATATATCTACGTCAAGTGGCAGATGTTGTAGATTCTTTCGTAGATCAACGGACAAAAACGTTATTAAAGGGACAGCCCGGAGTTTTTATCTCCATCCAGAAACAACCAGGGGAGAACACTGTCAGAGTAGCTAATAGAGTCCTGAAAGAAATAAAATCCATACAAGCAAATCTTCCTCCGGGGATGAATTTATTCGTAACTAGAGATACTTCCAAATTTATAAAAGACTCTATCAAGCAAATCGAGGAAGCAGGACTGATCGGTGGTGTTTTGGCAATATTTGTGCTGTTTATGTTTTTGCAAAGCATTCGCAGTACGCTTATCCTTTCTATATCTATCCCGATTGCTGTTGTAGCGACATTCATTTTGATGAACTTCGCAGGACTGACATTAAACTTGATGTCTATGGGAGGTATAGCGTTAGGCATTGGTATGCTACTGGATAACTCCATCGTGGTACTGGAGAATATATATCGCCATCGGCAATGGGGTGAGGACCCAATTCAAGCGGCTGCTGTTGGGACCAAGGAAGTTGCCGCTGCGATCACATCTTCTACGTTGACGCACCTCTGCGTTTTCTTGCCTCTAATATTTGCTAGTACCGGCGTGCAAGGTATCTTTTTCAGCCAGTTAGCTTATACAGTCTCATTTTCCGTGTTAAGCTCGCTATTTGTAGCTTTAACACTCATCCCTGTATTGTCTGTAAGATTACTAAAAGTTACCATCTTATCGGAAGCAGGTAAACAGCCTGATGTTAAAGGTATTGCAAAACTCCAGCAGACCATACTCAATCTGCTTGACGCACTGAATAACAAATACCGTAACTCGCTAGGATGGGCATTAGAGCATCGTAGATGGGTGATAACTGTATGTCCTATGATCCTGGGCTTAGTTCTACTTCTCATTCCAACGATAGGAACAGAATTTATGCCTGATGTTGATGAAGGCAATATATCCATAAATCTTGAGATGTCAGTAGGAACAAATCTTGCGGTTACAGAGGACACATCAAGAAAAATAGACAAAATGATTCGAGAAAACATCCCTGAGCTAGATACGATCCGCACAAGTATTGGTTCGTCTGGTGGTTTCGGTGGCGGCGGTAATCGCGCGTACGCATCTAATATCAGTATTAACCTTGTAGATAAAAGCAAGCGAAAGCGCTCCCTGAATCAGGTGGTAGCGGATATAAGAAGGATGCTCTCTGGTATCCCTGATATGCAAGTATATGTGAGCGGTAGGGGTTCTACGTTGACCCGCATACTTCAGCGAGGTGGACAGCAAGATAGAATTGAGATAGTTATACGAGGACACGATCTGGAAAAGGGAGCCAACTTGGCTAAACAAGTGAGTAGTCTTATTCAAAGCGTTCCGGGAACTGTAAATGTGAGAATTAGCAGAGCAGAAGGCCAACCAGAAATGACAGTACTTGTGGATCGAGATAAGGCGTCAAACCTTGGTTTGGATCTCTCTACAATCGCAAATACTGTAAATACCGGCTTAACCGGAACCGTGGCAACGCAATATCGTGAAGGCGGAGATGAATATGATATACGGGTAAGGATGAAGGAAGTGGATAGAACCTCACTAGAGGATACCACCAACATTTCTCTGAAATCGAGCCCAAGTTCAAGTGTTACGCTTGGAAATATTGCCAGTATTCAACCACGCTCAGGACCTGTCAGCATAGATAGACGATCTCAGGAGCGTGTTATAATTGTCTCCTCTGACATAGCGGGCAGAGACTCCGGAAGCGTTAATCGGGATATTAGTGCAAAGCTTGCGTCGTTTAGTGTACCAAATGATTTCACTGTTCAACTTGGTGGAGAGCAACAGCAAACAAGGGAAGCCAATCGCTCATTAACGTTGGTACTTCTACTTGCTATCTCCCTTGTTTACATGGTTATGTCGGCACAGTATGAATCGCTATTGCACCCATTCGTGATATTGCTTACAATACCATTCGCATCCATCGGAGTTATTTTAAGCCTTTTCCTGACTGGCACAAATTTCAGTATAAATGTGTTTATCGGTGTTATTATGCTGGCAGGTATCGTGGTTAGTAACTCAATAGTTTTGGTTGACTATATTAACCTGATGAGAAGACAAGGTAGGGATTTGAAGGACGCCCTACTGGAAGGAGGACGAAGGCGACTTAGACCGATCCTGATGACGACTCTAGTAACAATATTTGGATTGCTACCGATGGCTTTGGGACTTGGGGCTGGAGCGGAATTGCAGGCTCCTATGGCACGTACTGTTTTTGGTGGATTGTCTATTGCTACTATATTTACCTTATTCTTTATTCCGACTCTTTATTATGTGTTCGAGTATGGGAAGGCAAAGAGAAAAACAGCTAAAGCTGAAAGTCAAGGTGATAAACCTTAATTAGTCACGGATAAATGAGAAAAGATACAGGATATAAGGTAACACAACAATTAAAAGAAAAATAACCACTAAGACACAAAAGACACGAAGAACACAAAGCTTGAAAAGTAACAAAATCTTAGTGTTTTTTGAGTCTTCGTGTCTTTGTGTTTATTTTTTAAACTCTGAAAAAGGTTGCAAATCTTGTTTAGATATAATATAATTGCTTTGACTTTCACACACCGCTTAATCCCCTCTTGAGAGGGGTCCGGGGGTGTGTTGATTATAACAAAAAAAGACAATTATGGAGGCATAGAAATGGCTAAATTCGGTATAAACCTTTTATTATGGTCAGGTTCTTTTAACAACGAATCTTTGCCTTTAGTTCAAAAGGTTGCAGATTATGGTTTTGACGGCGTTGAAATACCCATTTTTGACCCAGATCAAGTAGACATAAAGGCAACCAAGAAAGCCTTGAAAACAGCAGGCATAGAAACCACTACCTGCGCTATACTTGGTCCAGATAGAGACATGATAAGTGATGACCCGGCGATCCGTGATAATGCAAAGAAATACATGAAAGAATGTATTGATATTAACGTAGAACTAGGAAGTAAGATTTTTTGTGGACCTCTTTATAGTGCAGTCGGAAAACTCGTTGGAAGATCACGTACAGATGAAGAATGGGATCGTGCAGTAAAAGGATTGGGTGAAGTGGCAAAATACGCCGGAGAAAAAGGCGTTACGCTTGCGATAGAACCATTGAATAGGTTTGAAACCTATTTTATTAACATAGCTCAAGACGCTGTAAAACTCGTTAAGGACGTGAATCATCCGAATTTTAGGATTCATCTTGACACGTTCCACATGAATATAGAAGAAAAAAGCCTTTACAAAGCTATCAAAAGCACTGGTGACTACCTTGCCCATGTTCATACCTGTGAAAACGACAGAGGAACTCCAGGAAGTGGAAACGTTGATTGGGATGGCGTATTCAAGGCGTTGCACGAAGTAAAATATGATGGTTGGCTGGTTATAGAATCATTCGTTCCTGCGATCGAGGCTATTGCAAAAGCGGCGGCTATATGGCGTGAATTAGAGCCGGGCGGACCAGACGCAATAGCAAGAGATGGATTAAAATTTATCAAAAGCCGTATGTAATGGTTTATATATGGAGTGCGTAAGCGATAACTTACACACTCCATTAAATAATTATTCGGTAATCACCCCTATCCCTGAATCAAGTTCAGGGCAAGCTCTAACCTTCCCCCCATCAAGTCGTATTTCAATTAGGAAATGGTATAAACATAAGTTCCATAGGAACGATATATGAATATCCAAGATTAGTTCCGATTTTGCCCATTTTTAGATGATGGAGACATAGATTGAAAAATTGGTTTCGTGTTTTAAGCCTTCTTTGTTTTTTAATTGTAATCCCAATAAACTGTGGTTTTACCAGCACAATAAATGAGCCGCTTATTAACAGCGGATGGGTCTATTATGCACTATGGAAACTGGAAGCCAACGGAATCATAAACTCGATGTATGCCAATACTAGACCTTATGAGCGTGAAGAGATCGCAAATATCATATCAGATGTAAAGGCAGGTATAGAGAAAGGTATTATAAAACCAAAACCTTATGAGTTAATGCTGATAAAAAAGTTGGAAGATGAGTTTTTAGGTGAATCTAATAAACTACAAATGCGTCTCGCAACCACGGCAGAATTGGGTACAAAATTAAAATCACTATCTTTTTGGGGAGCCGCAAGCTATCAGCCAACAGATTATATCACCTTATACGAAGAAGCTGACGTTGGCAGAGGACGTGATATAAATGGAACAGAAGGCACCACCGCATCCCAGCGCCTGAATAAATGGAAATGGGATTATACTGCGGATTTTCAAAGGGCTTACGTTCGCTTTCATCATAGAAATCTAAGCGGATTACTTGGTCGGCAGACCCTCTTTTGGGGTCCCGGTTATGATGGAAGCTTGATCATATCTGATAACTCACCGTCCTTTGACATGATTATGGTGCAAGGCAATTTCTGGCATTTCAAATTTACGTCATTCTCTGCAATGCTAGATAAAATGTGGGGTGAGCATAGTGACCCAACTTACAGGTTTCTAGCAAACAGGTACTTATCAGGACACAGGATTGACTGGCTAGTAAACAATAAAATCGAGTTAGGGCTTTCCGAAGCTGTATTATACGCAGGAGAAGCACAATATATGGAACTGCAATACATTAATCCTGTATTGCCATATTATGCCAATCAATACAATTCAAATCTGGATAATAATTCGCTTGTGTGTTTCGATGCCTCATTTAAGCCAACAAAAGGTTACAAAACCTACTTACAATTTCTTGTTGATGATTTTGCCTATGCTGGTAATGACCCAAATGCACTTGGTTACATAGCAGGATTATACATAAGTGATCCATTGGGCATATCGCAAACTGACTTGCGAACAGAATATACTCGTGTTGATTCATGGACGTATACTCATCTTGAGTTAGAGAATCAATATACGCATTATGGTTGGGTAATCGGGGATCATCTGGGACCTGATGCTGATCAAATACTGATTGAGCTTTCTCGTATACTGAACGTTGATGGACAAGTAAAATTGATTTATGCTTACAAGCGTGAGGGTAGCAGAACAGTAGCAGATCGCTATCGTGGCGAAGATTACAAGAGGATCAAGTTTCCATCGGGCAAAGTTGAGCGGCAGAATAGATTGGGATTAAGGTTTCTCTGGGAAACTCTCGATGGCTTGCAGATGGATTTATTAGTACAACGGTCTTTTAATAGTGATAAACCACCGGAAAATGAACTGAGCTTCAAATTGGGTTATCTATTGATAAAATAGGATGAATGTTTTATCTTTCGTAATCGTTAAAAAAGTGTTGATTATACAGAGAAAATTCGTATAATACTAATGCTTAGAACTTACGAAGAGATTAATTACTTTTTCTATGTGTTATTCAATTATTGACGGAAATCTTACCATTAAAGGAGGTAAAATGGATGAAAACCGTATTCTTATGTATACTGGCAACACTGTTCTTTACCGGTATAGCAATGGCTAATTGGTTCGTAATTTATGAATGTGATCAATTGCCCGAAAATTCCAACCCAAAATGGAATTCAGATTGGGATAACAACGAGGTAAATGGGCCGCAGGCAAAAATCATTGATGATCCCGATAGTAAAGGGAACAAGCTTTACTATATTAATGACTTAGCTGGCGCCAAGACTGCTCGTACTCTTTCCACTGATGTCGATCTCAAAGCCGGTTTGACCATTGTTCTCAGAATGAAATGTACTACTGGAGGACATCCTGAATCTCTCAACATCGGTTGGTTTGATCAGGGATTTTCTGGCGTTGAGTGTGTCTTATGGACAGACCATTTCCAATATGGAACAAGCAACGCTGTTATAACAGAGGAGTTTAAGGTTGATGGTACCCAATGGCACGTATATCGTATCACAGCGAAGGGAAACGATGCCACGATATATTTAGATGAAGACTCAAAACCGAAAATTGATTCAAAGACAGTAGTTGGTGTTAGCACAATCCCAAGTGATGGTATATACATCGGTAGTCATTCAACTGGTGGCGCTCAAGAAATATATTACGATTATATACTCATTGACCTGAGTGGAACTTACCCCCCTGGGGAAGGAACGCCTATACCGGGAAATTTATTAGGTAGTTCCCCTGTCGAACCCGTCGGTAAACTCACCAAAACATGGGGATTTATTAAAAGCATATATTGACATTTTATGAGATAAGTGCAGATTTATATTTTGAATCAAAAAAAATCAAGGCTTCCTTGGCGTGGAATTTTTTTTGCCATGCTCCTCATTCCGTTCAATAGCTACTGGATCCTGCGACAGGAAGCGCTCTGGTACGCAAGAGCCACTTATGGTGTTCCATACTACAATGTAGTAATCATCCTGCTCTTTTGCATCCTTCTGAATTCGATTATAAAAAAGACACCCATTAGGAAGTATGCACTTGAGCCAAGTGAACTCCTTGTGATCTATATTCTGCTTTCTGTTGCAAGTTCCTTCTCGTGTCATCAAGCCATTGGTGGGTTAATCGCTTTGATGGCGTTTCCATTTTGGTTCGCCACGCCAGAGAACGAATACCAGCAGATTATTCAGACTCATCTTCCTCGGTGGTTAACTGTATCTGATAAAACTACGTTAGTTCCATTTTACAGAGGGGAGTCTTCACTTTTTGCAGGACACCATTTTATGACGTGGTTCCCACCTTTGCTCTGGTGGGCATTGTTTGCTCTGGTACTTTTCTTTTCCTTTGTATGTCTTTCGGGGATCTTGCGTAAACAGTGGACAGAATATGAAAGATTCACATACCCGCTTATTGAAATTCCACTTTCGATTGTTCAACCGGAACATCACCTGTTTCGGATTCGATTATTCTGGATTGGCTTTTCTATTGCAGGTTTACTTACTTTACTCAGTGGGTTAAATTTTCTTTATCCTTTCGTACCTCACATTGAGGTGCGCCGCCATGATCTTTTAGTATTCCCGGATCGTCCTTTATCCTATATGGGCATGTTTAGAGTAGCATACAACCCCTTTTTAATTGGAATTTGTTATTTTATGCCTGTAGACCTTTCTTTCTCACTTTGGTTTTTCTACCTTCTGGGGAAAATACAACTTCTAATATCTGGAATTACGGGATTAAAAACGGGATACCCATACCTTTCGGAACAATCTGCTGGGGCCTTTGTTGCTATCTTTTTAGGCACTATATGGGTAGCAAGAAAGCATCTAAAACAAGTCATATTAACGGCTATTGGGAAAAAAACACTTTCATCTTCCGATGAGCCTTTGAATTATTCACTTGCATTTTTTGGATTTATAGGATGTGTGCTTTTCCTCATTATTTTTTCTATCAAGGCAGGATCTTCGCTTCTTTTTGCGATAGGGTTCTTCTTTTTCTATTACGCAATTACTATCGCTATCAGTAGAGTACGGACTCAAATTGGATTTCCACTGCATGGGTTAGAACTATTTACTCCTTCCACAATAATGGTTACAATTTTCGGGAGTCGAATATTCTCTTATAATACTCTGGGAGTTTCGGCTTTGTATACTTGGTTCAGCTGGGAGACTTTTTCATCACATCCCATGCCTTATCAATTAGAAGGCTATCAGATTGTCAACAAACTCGGTAAAGAAATGCACCGATTGACTATTGCTATGATGTTGGCTCTGATCGTGGCAGTTTTTTCTTCCTTTTTTGTGCTTTTAGATTTTTACTATACAGAGGGGGGTGACAGCGGAAAATTCAACTGGACGAGTAGTTATGGTGATTACGCATATCAACTGATGAAAGATTGGATCACTTATCCATCATCGCCTGATACAGAACGGATTGGGGGAATGTTATTCGGAGGCATATTTGGATTTTTTCTTATGGTGATGCGTAACCGTTTTATCTTCTGGCCCTTCCATATTTTGGGATATTCCATGACTGGCACTTGGGCAATCTACCACTTTTGGTCAGTTGCATTTATCAGTTTTATTTTTAAATTATCAATAATTCGTTTTGGAGGCTTAAAAGGTTACAAAAAGGCAAGTCCATTTTTTATAGGATTAATTTCAGGAGAGATCAGCGTTGGAGGAGGATGGTTGATACTTGGTTTTTTGTCAAACCAACGAATGTACGAGTTTTTCCCTGGTTGATATTTAGTATGGTTCATTTTCAAAAGGAGGATGATAATATGTCAAAATTAGCTATTAATGGTGGTGAACCTTATCGTAAAGAACCTTTTCCGGGACGGACTCCATTTGGTGAAGAGGAGATCGAGTTAGTCACTGAGGCGATTCGCTCACAGAATCTCTTTGGTCTCAATGGCGCAAAGGTAACGGCATTTGAAAAAGCCTTTGCGGAATTCTACGGCGTAAAACACTCAGTCGCTTCTACATCTGGAACTGCGGCGATTCACATTGCCATCGGAACAGTAAATCCTAATCCCGGTGATGAGATTATAACCGCACCAATTACAGACGGTGGTACAATCGTACCGATAATCTATCAAAACTGCATCCCTATCTTTGCTGATATTGACGACTCCTACAATATGGACCCGAAAGATGTTGAAAGAAAAATTACAGAACGTACTGCGGCAATCATGATTGTTCATCTTTTCGGAAACTCCTGCAACGTGGATGAAATGCTGGATATTGCCCGAAGGCACAATATTCCACTGATCGAGGATGTAAGCCAATCCCACGCTACAAAATATAAGGGACGTTATCTTGGAACGTGGGGTGACATAGCCGCTTTCAGCCTTCAACAGTCGAAGTTTATGACCACAGGAGACGGCGGAGTGACTATCACGAACAGAGATGACTGGTCAAGGAGGATGACTCTTTTTAGAGATAAGGGATGGAATTATCAGCCGGGTTGGGGCGCCAGATGCTACGAATTTCTGTCACCGTGCTATCGCATGACTGAGCTTCAAGGTGCGGTCGGACTTGCGCAGATAAAAAAGGTGCGTAACGTTGTAGAAAAACGCATGGCTTTGGGTAATCGCTTGAGAGAACTTATAAGCGATATTGACGGATTAATTCCTCCACCAATTACAGAAGGCTCTGAGCATGGATATTGGGTCTTTCCGATGCGCATAGAGGCATGGTCACACAAAGCGTTTGCAGAGGCGCTGTCAAGAGAAGGTGTTGGGGCATCTGCCGGATATATTGCTGAACCTATCTTCATCTGCATGGAAGCCCTTGCCGGCAAGAAGACCTTTGGTAACTCTACACATCCGTTTGATGGGTGTCATGGCGGTCGAAAAATTGACTACACGAAAGGTATGTGTCCCCGCACAGAAGATGCGCTGAATCATATTGTTATGACTGGCTTCAACGAGAATTTCACCATGAAAGACGTAGAGGACATGGCAGGTGCGATCCACAAAGTCGCTGAACTACTGCCAAGAGACTAATTATACCATTTTACGTAATTATTTTGTCATTTTGAGCGAAGCGAAAAATCTTCTTAACGTAGTATTTATGAAGATTCTTCACTTCATTCAGAATGACAGAAATATAATTTTTATCTTTTAAAATAGTAAGCAACATTAATAAATGATGTTAAATTTTTAGGAATAGAACGCAGATGACGTGGATTAAACGGATTTTCGCGGATTTTTCTTTGCTTCTTTCGATCCGCGCAAATCCGCCTGATCCGCGTTTATCCGCGTTCCATTTCCCAAAGTTTAAAAAGGTTTCTTAAAGTCGCATAAATCGTAATCGAATAAAAAAATGATATAACTTTTTTTGATCCTACTGTCACACTTCCGCCATCTTCAACAACTTATATAGTGAAGGGATTCATTTTATGGGAGCGACGAATGCATACTGAAGATGGTCGTATAATCAGCAAATGCCTTAACGGAGAGCCAGAAGCCTTCGGGATACTCGTGGATAAGTATAAAGCGGGTATATATGCCTATGTCTATGCCAAAATTCAAGACTTCCACGATGCTCAAGACATAACTCAGGAAGTCTTTATTAAAGCATTTCAAGGACTTCAAAAACTAAGGCGATGGGAGAGTTTTGCTTTTTGGCTTTATGGCATAGCCTTTAATCTTTGCAGGGATTGGATCAGAAACAGATCACGCCAAGTTGATATTGATTTTATTGAAGATCAGGATCCGTCGGTGTTAGAAGAACCTTCCGTTGACTCTTACCACATTGATCAGATGAATGAATCACTTCGAGATACATTGGACTCTTTGCCAGAGTCATACCGTGAAGTTTTGACGCTTTATTATTTCAGTGGTATGGACTCAGTAGAGATTGCAACAGTGCTTGGGGCATCACCCGAAAACATAAGACAAAGACTAAGCAGAGCAAGAGCGCAACTGAAAGAGGAGATGATCGCCATGATGAGTGAGACATTCAAAGAGCATAGATTACAAGCAAGCTTTACTTTCCGTATTGTAGAAGCAGTTAAACGTATAAAAATTCATCCGGTATCAACAGTGAAGGGGTTGCCGTGGGGATTATCATTGGCAACAGGGATTATAATTGCAGTTATGAGTCTTAATCCGTATGTATCATGGTTCAGTCAGATTGGCACTTATGCAAGATCGGTGCTTCCCAGTGAGACGAAGGTGCTAAAGGTTGGTGAGATACCTGTTGACGTGGTTAAAGCTTCTAGTATGGCAATCTTAGCAGATAAGATGGGAAAAGGCAAAGGTGGGAAACCTAATCTGCAAAATGCCTTCTTTATGGCACCAAAGGGTGAAGGAAATACATGGACAAAGAAAGCTGATATGCCAACTGCAAGAGACAGTTTTTCCGCTAGTGTGGCGAATGGTAAGATTTATGTCATTGGTGGTTGTAATGTAAATCCTGTGTCTTTAAAAACCGTAGAGGAATATGATCCAGTAAATGATGCCTGGACTAAAAAAGCTGATATGCCAACAGCGAGATCGGTTTGCTCTACCAGTGTGGTGGACGGGAAGATTTATGTTATTGGCGGTGGTAATTGGCCAGGGGCCAATTGTTTTTCAGCAGTAGAGATATATGATCCAGTAACAAATACATGGTCGAAAGGTCTAGATATGCCAACTGCAAGACGGGGGTTATCCACCAGTGTAGTGAATGGTAAGATTTATGCTATTGGTGGTGACAACAAATTTGGACCCTGTCTCTCAACAGTAGAAGAATACGATCCAGTGAAAGATGAATGGACTAAAAAAACTGATATGCCGACGGCAAGATTTGGTTTATCTACCAGTGTGGTAAATGGTGAGATCTATGCCATTGGTGGCATCCCTATAAATGTGCAGGCGTGGAATGCTCTTTCAGCAGTAGAGGTATATAACCCAACAACAGATACATGGACTAAGAAAGCTGATATGCCAACCCCAAGAACCAATTTCTCTACCTGCGTGACAAACGGGAAGATTTATGCTGTTGGTGGTGCGTTGGTTCAACCCAGTGTGGTTACATCAAAGGTTGAAGTATATGATCCAGCGACAGATAAATGGACTCAGAAAGCTGATATGACGGTTGCTAGAGGGTGGTTGTCTGCTAGTGAGGTTAGTGGGAAAATATACGCCATTGGCGGATCAACGGATGTTGACTATCTCTCAACGGTAGAAGAATATACACCTGAAGGCTGGCCGTTCGCTGTATCCATGAATGATAAGCTACCAACTACATTTGGACAAATTAAAAGCAGATGATATTCAATGTTATTTTATTGCTTATCTGTCATCATAAATTTACGAGTTTTCCAATTTTCAAATTCCTGTTCAAAGTTGGGTGTAAATACGCCGGTGCCTAGATTTTTTTCGATCTCGTCAATACTCCAGAATCGTCCATCGTCTATCTCGTGAGGATCGAAGACTATATCGCCATCGTAAATGCACATATACGTGCGGACGTATTCAGTCTCAACGGAACTGTGCATCCAGTAGTCATAAAGATGCTTTACCAGGGCATTGATCCCAAGTTCTTCTTTTAATTCACGATACACAGCCTGATCAAACGTCTCACCGAGATTCAGATGCCCGCCAACTGATGTATCCCATTTGCATGGTTGTATATCCTTATTCTTTGATCGTTTCTGAAGATAAAGCTCACCCTTGCTGTTAAAGACCAATACGTGAACTACACGATGAGCAAGTGATGTGTCTCCATGACACTCCTTGCGTGTAGCCTTCCCAATTATATTGCATGATTCGTCTATAATGTCGAAAAATTCTTTGCTCATTCTTCGAGTCTCACAAAATTGACCTGAGTTATCATCTGTCGCAGAGACGCATTAGCAATAGCAACCTGGGTTGCATACTTCGGCGTCAAGCTTCCCGGATAGGTCGCAAGCGTTGCATCTCCGACAAGAAATAGATTAAAATCCTGACTGAGATTATTATATCCACAGGTCGTACCTATAACACACATATCTGTACAGTAACCAGTTAAAAGAACGTGCCGAACCCCGATTGATTTTAGATAATCCCTGACTTTAGGATAGCCTTCGCCATCATAAAACACGAGGTCATTTTTGCGCTCAAGGCATTGCAATACAGGCATAGGTAGTTGCCAGAATCCAGAGCCATTATAAAAATCCCCTGCATCCGTTGACGGAGTTTGATCAAAGTAGCTTTTAACAGGCAAATCCGGATCAATGTTCAATTTATCAATCAATGAATTTGCGGTGAAGCGATGTTTACTAAGGAGTTCAGCAAGCAGTTTTTCACCCTTTTCTACATCAAGTTCCTCCGGTTTTGTGGAGACTGATGGATAGATCAATTTCCGAATATCATCTTCTATTCCGGGCATGGAATGACCTGTAACAGCAACGTGATCACGTAAGCGCCTTAAAAATGGATTAATCACGTCTTTAACGTGTCTTTGTGCAAATAGATTTTTCTCTTTTGTACAAAATAGGGCGATACCGGCAGGTTCAGGTGTTTTCAAGCCATGTCCATCATCAACACCCCAAGGATGAACATTTACTATTGCGGTTGCCTTTGCGACAAGACGATTTTCCATCTCAATTATGCCACGAGCATTATACCAATATCGCCATGATCTGACAAATAAGTCTCCACCATCCTCATCCACAATCGGTAATGCTTTATATCTCTTTTCAAAATGTAATGGCTCAACATATTCTGGATAATCAGCCAACAAAGGTAAAGGGTCAATTATAGGCTTAAGAATGTTTAGATATTCCTTCATAGTTTACTCCATTTTAGCAATTCAAGGAACCTTTATATTAGCCACAGATGAAACACGGATTAGCACGGATAATACAAAAAAGATACAGGATACAAGATTCAAGATACATGATGATAAAACAGCATCCCCCTTAATCCTTTTCAATATTAATCCGTGCTAATCCGTGTTTCATCTGTGGCTAAATTACTTTCTATCTTTTTCAGCAACATCATTTACGATCTTGGCGGCTAACATGCAATGTTCCGGTTGATATTTTTCACAGAAAGTTGACCAGCGTATCCAGTTTTTCAGGAAACTTTTAGCATTCGGGCAAGTATCTGCATTATAAATGTATTCTCTGGATGCAGGCGGGATGGAATATGGATAGATTTTCTTTCGTGCATTTTCATTCAGGAATGTGCAAGACGCAGGCAAAAGATAATACTGACCCATCCCTGCTCCGGGTATGCCTGCATTTGACAGTTGTTGTGCAAATTCCTCAACACTGCAATTAAATTGTTCCGTGTCTATGCTCATACCAAACATCCAGCAAGAATAGACGTTCATATAGTCAGGTATTGGCAAAGGGGTGACACCGGGGATTTCGCTTATGAGTTCCGTCAATAACCTGATCATCTGATCACGATGTGCTACCTGATCACGTATTATTTCAAGCTGACCCAAGCATATAGCGGCGGTGCAGTTCGGCATACTATAAGCATAACCAGCGACAATATGTTTTCGTCCAAAGTGCGGTTCCATTGCGGCGCCACGACTTTGACCAATAAGACGAAGCCTTTCCGCAAGTTCATCATAATTCGTTACTATGCAACCACCAACGTCAGAACCCATTGTCTTTTCTGAATCAAACGAAAATGCGCCTGCTTTGGAAAGCGTACCAGCATATCTGCCTTTATATTCACCAAAAACAGCCTGACATACATCCTCATAAACGATTAATCCATGCTTTTCTGCAAGTGCATTGATAGGGTCCATATCACAGATCATACCGGTCTTATGAACCACGAGAATTGCCCTTGTGCGATTAGTAATACAAGGCTCAATGGTTTCCTCGCTTATATTGACAGTTCCGGGTGCTGTGTCAGCAAATACGGGTATGTAGTTCTCTTTTACCAATCCCATGATAGTGCCGTAGTCAGTGACCGGGCTGACGATAATCTCATCACCATGATCAAATTTAAAAACGGCGGCTAAAACAGCTAATGCGGCAGTACATCCGGGAGTCGCAATACAGTGTTTTACACCCAATTCCTTCGCAAAGGCGCGCTCAAAGCGACCAACCATGTTGCAGGTCAGACCGCTTTCTACAACCTCTTGTAAATATTTCAGGCAGTTAGGTCCCATCTCCCTTGGGAATGGGTTTGGCAGGGTTCCTGTTAGTCCTTCATACGCTGGCGCACCATATTTGGCTCTCTCGATCTTCATTATGGTTTCCTTTCCTGAACACTGATAATATACTCTACTACTTCATTTGGTTCAGCGATCCACACGTCATCTCCACCGATTCTTAAAACTGTCTCAAACCTTTGCTCTAATTCATCTATAGTGCAGTCTTTCCATGGGTGTATAGCCTTGTTTGGCATGGGACAGTGGCAATAATCAATTATCCATCCGTTGTGATCAATAGCCTGATGTAATCTTTTATATGGATCAAAAGCGGAATAAAACGGAGGTGGATATTCGGTATGTAAAGGACAACGGCACAATCGGAAAAGATCAGTTATCATAGTATTGATATTATCGTAGATAGTCATAATCGCCTTATATCCTGCGCTTTTGGCAACGGCGTAAGCAGGAGGATATGAATCATTATTGCCGGGAACACAGAAAATTGTAATCGGCATTTCGAGAGCATCTTCAAGCATTTTTCTGCTTTCTACAACCTCACAATCAGCATTATCCATTGTTATTGCGGAATGAGTCATACTGTGGCATGATACCCCCCACCCTTCGTCAGCAAGCTCATATATCTGCTCTTTAGACAGGATCATCATGCCATCATAGCTACTGCCGGGAACGTTGCGGGGTACACCAATCTGGCTAGATAATAATGCAACGTGTCCCGGAACACCATACTTACGATGAACTTGTACCGCATGATCCATAAGTGCGGAACAACCCTCATCATAAGTTATAGAATACACCCAGCGTTTACCATTTTTCCACAACATTCAGCCCGCCCCTCTCACTTTCTAAGGCACTGTAAAATATATAAACACTGAGGCACGGAGAACATAGAGAATACAGTATTTCTTTATTCCCTATCTCTTAATTCTCCGTGTATCTGTGTCTCCGTGTTTATTTTCATTTTATTTTTGACAATGCCCTTTCTGATATTATCACAACTTTTTCAGAAGCTTTAATATTCTGACTATAAACCATATCAACATAAATATGCCGCAAAAAATCAACCATAATATACTAAAAGACATTTCTTTATTTACCACGTATAGTCTTAGATGAGCGACAAAAACATAGGACAGTGCTAACGAAAATAAACTACTGTATTCCCTGCGGACAACCATTCCCCAACTCCATCTATTCTCTGCGGAAGTCCACAGATGAAATCTGGGAAAGAAGCATGGGGTTTTTGAAGCATATTCACTGAATATATTACCAAATTTACCGAGAAGGAAATTTTCTTCTGTTAATATGATTGGAGCGTAAAAAATAAGAAAGAAAAGGATATATAGTAAGATAATTTCCCATGATCGTGAAAACAAGCTGATACCAAGAATCATCAGATAATTCCCAAAATAAAGGGGATTGCGTGTTATGGAATACATACCTGTGGTATTAAGAGTGGTTGCCCTCTGTGCCTTTGTATTCCGTCCAGACGTACCAGATGGCACAAAACCGATAGTCAGTATACGCACAAATTCACCAGCAAAAGAGATAAAAAGGCATAATGCCTGATATGCTACCTCAACATAAAGATTGCTGAAAGTTCGCTGAAGGTCATGCAGTTTAAGAATCAAAAGCGGAATTAATAGCAGAGGGATATAGCTTCGCCATCGGAAGAAGATATTGCCGACGTTTCTCAGGTATTCTTCAAGTAAAGAAAAATTCGATTTTTTCTGATCCATTCATGAAGTTGATAGATAAAGTTTGCCTAAAACAACCCCCTTTCTTAAAGGATAAAGGATGAAGGCGGAAGGATGAAAGAAATTACTTCATCCCTCATCCTTCATCCTTTATGAGAGGGGGTGTATTACGCTTTGTTAAAACATTTTTTTGCTATCTAACAGTATAGTCACCGGACCATCATTGACTAATTCAACTTCCATGTGCGCCTGAAACACCCCGGTCTGGGGTTTTAGATTTAAATCAGTCAACGCTGAAACATAAGCCTCGTAGAGTTCAACAGCTTTAGAAGGTTTGGCGGCATCAATGAAACTTGGTCGGCGTCCTTTTCGACAGTCACCGAAAAGTGTGAATTGTGAAATTACCAAAACTTCACCGTTAATATCAGTGACAGACAGGTTCATTTTACCTTCATCATCCTCAAAGATGCGAAGTCCAATAGTTTTCTCAGCTAGATATTTGGCGTCTGACACATCATCGTTTTCAGCTACGCCAAGAAGAACGAGCAATCCCTTTGATATTGACGATACCTTATCACCATCCACAGACACGCTTGCTCTGTTAACCCTTTGGATCACTGCTCGCAATTCATTCTCCTTATTTTGCGCTTTTAATTTTCCAGTTCAGATCAGTGTCTTTATGGAAATTAAAGACTAAAGTATCGTTTCTTCTGCGAATATTATTATCTGTCCTTGAAACACACTCAAGAGTGTAATTTGCCGCAATCGTTGCAGAATCAGCAGATGTTGCGATATCAATACGAATATCTCTGAAAGTTAGATTGATGCTACTATAATCCTCAAAGAACTTTGTAGCATTTTTTTCTATATCAACCTTGCTTTTTCCATCCAGAGTGGTAAAATCATCAGCAAAACCAGACATAACCAGCTTTATATCTTCGTTATCATAACCTTGCTTATAGTTATTAAGAATACTTCGGATCGCCTTCTCATCTGCTGATAATTGAGATTTACCCACCAGAGATAGATTAGCTTGCTCTTCAAAAGCTACGGGTTCTAGCACCGACGGATAGCACCACACCTGTATCTCTATAACCTTAGCAGAACCGCTGATATTAAATATTGGTCTTCCACCAAAAGAAGTAAGATCGTAATCTTTTTCTGTGTCATTACTCAACAGAGGGACAAGCCTAATCTTGTCAGTGATTAATTCGCCTTTTATATTATGTACAATTTTTCCAGATACGTTGCTTTCCACCGTAGAAAGCCTATCACTTTTTATTTTCCCGGTAGAAGGCTTACCCTCGATAGCATCAATTCGCGCCCAACCTGTACCATGCCAGTATTCCACATTGTAAGTCCTTAATCCATATTTTGAAGCGGGATATTTTTGAGAGTCAAGCGTGTATACTACTATTTGTTTGACTTGCCTTTTGCTTGGTAAATTTATCTGCACGTAAGAGCGTTTCAATGGTTCATTACTGCGAAGGTAAGATAAGCTTCCTTCCCATCCTCCACCGTTATCCCAATTTAGTGATGACGTATCCCCATCAATTACCGCAGATGGTGGATGATCGGGGCTATTATCTGGAGATTCAGCAGTGGATCCGTTACTACTCAATGCATAGTTCACAAGGTCTATTTTTGGAGACATCAGCAAATCTTTCGTCTGAAGCGATGTCCCTGAACAGCCTATAAAAAAAACAATAATTAGATAAGTTACGGATATAACAAACAAATTCTTATAACATCTCATAGTCACACACCCCCTTCAGGTCTTAAAAGTAAAACTCATTTTTTTGCCATTCTGAACGAAGTGAAGAATCTTCTTATTGTGATATTTAGTTTAAAACTCATATCCATACGACTTTTCCTAGCTGTAAACTGAAAACTATTTAAAACAAACTTGGTGCTGATGATGGTTGAGTAACAGCAGTTTCACCTTTTTTGCCGCCAACTGTAAGGCTAATGGTAAATCCGCCTACACTTGCGAAACTGGCATTGAGCATCGCACTTGATGATATATCGTATCGAAGCCCGCCAGATATAACGCTTTCCAATCCAACACCAGAAAACGCCTTAAACGTTGTGAAATCCACGACAGCAGAAAAACTACCAAATGGTATCTCTGCACCTAACTGGATTGGAACATTAAATCGCTTATTTGTCTGAACTGACTTTGACGAAACGTACATCCCCAGTCCACCATGTACGTTAGCTACTTTGAAATCATAACTCCCTGCCATATATATCTGCATCGCTATAAATGGGAAACTATCTTCCAAAGTTTTATCAACCAGTGTATCATCAACAGTATACCCCAAGTAAGCCTCACTGCCGAAAGTAAGGGCTGGCATATTGAAAGTTGCTTTTTGGAGGCTATATTTAAACCCCATCATACCATCAAAGACCATTTGAGAATAGACTCTTTCTTTAGTTTTATCGCCAATCTCGTAGTAATCTGTTATAGACTTTTCTGTATTTCCCATACTGTAAGTTCCACCAAAAGTGAAGTCAAGTCGGTCAGATATTCCATAAGTTATCCTCGTCGGGATAAGCCATATATCGCTTTCGACCTTAACGTCATGCAATTCCTTAAAAAAACCACCGACGTCAATATTCATGGGTTTGGAGCTTTTTGCACTCACGTTGTATGGATACATACCAGTTGTAAAGCTATAACCACCCTTACCTAGTGTTTCGGCAGTAGGTATTAGATTTAAATTTACAGATGCCATACCTTGTGCTTCTACATTAGAATTATACGCAAGAATGAAACAAAATAAAGATGCCAATATTAGAAAAAATATCTGCCTTCGCATAAGTTAATCTCCTTGAGATTGAATAAAATTACTATTGAACTCCTACTATTTGCGATGGAACGCTCTCGTCATTTATTGTTTGGTTTGGATTACTAGGGTCTGGTTTTGGTGTATTATCATAAGCGGTAACGTAATACTGTTTTGGAATAAGCGTACCTTCAACAGCAACGTAGTTATCTGTTATAATCATCACAGTGTCATTAGGATCGGTCTTCCAGCCTTTGAATTCCCTTGATCCATCTGGCAACAGTGCATAAATTTTGTACCCCACAACATCAGGTTCAAGGTTTCTTCTCCATTCAAGTCTGACTTGATAATTATTGAGACCCAAACTGAAAAGACCTTTCATTTGTGCGGGCGGGCTTGGTGGAAGATTGGGTGAAGTTCCTGTGAGTATCGGTGAATCACTCTCGACTCCCGCCTTATCATAGGCAGTGACTTTATATAGCTTACTGACGCCATCCTTACGGAAACTGATTATGTTACTAGCATAGTCGTTACCATCTATATAAAACTCAACTTTGGGATCATCTATGGTCACAATCAGTCTGAGCGGTTCCTGTTCCTGCCCTGCATCCGCTTTGGGCGCTACGTAAACCTTAAAGCCAGCTATGTCAGACGGGGCTATACTTGAATATCCTTCCCATAATAATCGGACTTGCAGATCGGTATCTTCCATGACTTTTACGTCTGGCACAGGAGGCGCAAGGCTTGGAATAAGATGAACAAGCGACCAATCCTTCGATAAAATTTTTGGTTCTTTTGGATCCGGAGTCTCTATTCCGTTAGAATCCACGTAACTTACTCGATAGAAATAGACGTTGTCATCATCATTCAAAAGACCATTATCAGTATAAGTGTAAGTTACAACATCGCTTGCCGGAACTGTAGCTACGTATTGGAAATTTTTAGGATCAGGGGTAAGATGCGCTCTGTATATCTTATATTCCTTAACACCCTTAAATCCCATGTTAGGCCATGATAGTGTAACCTGCTTATCACCGGCTTTAGCAGTAACGTCTAATGGAACTCCGCCTGTCCTTTTGTTTTGGGCGTCCAAAGGATTTTCTCTTTCAGTGTCCCCCGTACACCCATAAATAATCGTAGCGAGAAATAATAAAAATAGAAAATGAATAAACGCTTTCATATTTGACACAAACCTCTTTTCAATAAAGACCGTAAAATGTCATTCCAGCGAAAGCTGGAATCCAGAAGGATCTTATATCTAATATTCAATATTCAATATCGAAAATCTATAATAATTTAAAAACGCTGGCTTAATCCTAAGCGGATATCACCTTTTTGAAAATTTGTATCAGCAAACTTGATACCTTGAGGCGCCGATTGAAGTCCTGAGATATTCGATGTGTTCTGGTCTTCAGCTTGAATAAGACTGTGTGCATCAAGAAGTGAAATCAGAATTGCACCGATTGTCAGTCCAATACCGACCCTTGAAGTTATAATGCTCTGTTGGCGTTTCTGATCATAATCGTTAATAAGCTTATTCATATCAGACTGAACTGCGGAGTGCATATACTTATCATAAATATCATTAGCTTGCCCGTGTGTGACTGCACCGGCAGCGCTGGCTCCCAATCCCGAAACAAATAGCAAGCAAGTCAAAAATCGTGAACCATCAAGGGCATAAACGGAACCAACACCGTTGAATATAAGTAATGAAGTAACCAAAATTGTTGTAAATAGGATTTTTATTGTGCGATTCATTAATCAACGCCTTTCTCACGTTGTGAACTAAAAACTACTTATGTTTTCTGTCTTTTTGGGATTTTATAGGGGAATGAATCTTGTATGCCAATCAAATCCCCTCTGACTCACCTTTAGCTAAAGGGGAGAACCGACTCCCCCTTCTTGAAAGGCTGAAGGATGAAGTATTTTTTCATCCGTCATCCTTCAGCCCTCATCCTTTAAATTCGGGGAAGGGGGAATTTAAAATGCTTTTTTCCCCGTCATTTACCAAAGAACCTATTTTCTTTTTCTTCGCTTATGATGTCTTGCAATAATCAGAATCATGCAGAATACTGCTCCGCTGACGTCAGCAATCCAATCGTGTATATCGGGAGTTCTTTTCGTCAGGTGCTGATATGACTCATCTATTGCCCCAAGTATGGCAGTACAGATAACAACAGGTATTATAGACCATCCAACTGACACTTTGCTAGATTTATTTATCACCTTAAACAGCAAAAAACTGAATATTGCATATTCTGTAAAATGAATAAATTTATCAATAGGTAATGGTGTTTCTACATCAGGGATCGAACTTGGAGGTATAGAAGATAGAGAAAAGACCCCAATGATATAAAGGCAAAGGAGTATTTGATAAGTTAATTTTGAATGTTTTGGAATAATATCACCTCTATGGAAAGTCTATGGAGTATTAAAGCTATAGACTCAATATTATTAGACGTATAAAAGGTTTTAATGGCTTACTCAATTCACCATAAACTTGAGAATTCTCGTACTGTAACCAAGACTTTTTTCATTCTTTTGATTGCCTGTCCGTAATACAAGACTATGATCACCCATCGGAAACTCATCAGCGAATATCGTATGCTGAGGACGATGAAACATCGGACAGTAGTAGTCAAAAGGATCGATTATTTTGAATTCAGAACCATCAATGGAATATTCAATCGTTCCAGTATCCATGCCAACAAGAGTATATATTCCAATCGCTGTGCCAGTAATGGATAGTTTCAACGAAGCATTGGGCTTTTCAGCGACAAGGACATCCGCAGGTGGTGAAAAATTGCAGGTTTTATCAGTAGTCCATTCCCTTATCCTTGTCCATCCGTTTACGTCTTCTGCTTCATCAGTGTCAACAAAATGTCCTCTTTCGTAACAAAATGTATCCAGCGGTTCAGGAATTAAAAACTCCCCTCTTGAGAGGGGATTAAGGGGTGTGCTAATAGTATCATTCAGAAAATCAGCGACGCATTGAGCGTAAATTTCATTACCAAACTCCGTTGGATGTACACTGTCACCGCTGAACTGATCCCACGTAAAATCACCATCAGCTATACGGCGGGCTATCTCTCGATATAAAAATAGCGAAGGTATGTGGTAATAATCGGCAATTTTTTGATGTGTCTTTACAATTTCTGGAATTCTGCCGTTGTTAAAATCGTCAACTTTACTTGTATCTGCAAGGTATAACATACAAATATCTATCTCTGGATTCAATCGCTTACACTGTCGGATTATACCCTCCATAGCACGTATACCACCACCGTTGACTGCAAACTCCAAAAAAAGCAGATCAACCTGACCCTGGCCAAACACATCTTGAGGTAATCGAAATGCGCCTAGATTGGCATCTGTTCCGCCAAGACCTGCGTTGATGAATTGAAATTCTACATTTGGATATGTTTCGCTAAGAAATTGGCCCGTCAATACTCTCCAGCTTTGGGTTATCACAGACCCGCCAATAAAAGCTATCCTACTCTTGATCCCCTTCGAGAAACGTTCAGAGCAGTACCTAAAACCATCTCGGATCTCATAATCAGTAAAAAGCCTTTTTGATTTTTTCATAGTCTCTCCATATAGTGATATTAACTATCCATAGTCATAAGAATATTAGATAAATCGGATTCATCTTTTATGACGATAGCACCATCGTCAATCAATTCATTGAATATCTCAATGGCTTTACCGCCTGTATAATCCATGCCCTCAAATCCGTCAAAGACTACGATAACCGCACCGGCTGATTGTGCCGCTTGAACAGCGATCATATTCTTCAAGTTTCCAATGCCGATCGGTACTCTTCCCAATATAACAATGTCAGCATTTTCCGCTAGTTCCAGATTCATGCGGTGAGCTTCGTCGCTGATGTGTGAGAATGGCGCTTCCGTAACGATCTCCATTTCAAGAGACCTTGCGATTTTGTAGTCGCTATCGCTTATATTAAGCACACCAACACTGACTCGAAATCCTTCAATAGCGAGCCAGCGCATCATTCGTGTTCCCGATCCGCCACCGCATACAATATGCACCTTCAGACCATGTTTCCGATACTTTTGATACATAAGTTTGCTTACAGGGACAATATGCGGGGCACCAGTCATCACGTTATCTGAGACAACAGCATTAACTTCATAGACTTCTCTTATATTTGTTTCCGTTATGACTTCCTTTGGACTTCCGTTTCTATATACTTGCCCATCTTTCATCAGGACAAGCCTATCGCAATACTCGGAAGCCATATTAAGGTCGTGGGATACGAGTACCACAGTTAGATCACGTTCGCTGTTAAGCCGTTTAATTAGGTCGAATATTTCAACTTGATGGTTAATATCGAGGTAAGACGTAGGTTCATCCAGAAGCATGATTTTTGGTTCCTGAGATAAAGCTCTAGCAATTATAACCCTTTGGCGTTCGCCACCGCTCAATTCATCAATATTTCTGTCAGCAATTTCAAGCGAATCGGTTAATGCCATTGCGTTATCGGCTATCTTCAGGTCATGTTCTTGCTCTATCTGCAAGAATCCGAGGTGCGGTGATCGCCCCATAAGTACGATCTCTCGTGCAGTAAAAGGAAAAGCGATAGATGTTCCTTGAGGGACTACCGCAACTATCTTTGCAATGTTTTTTCGTCTCATAAGTGCAATGTCATGTCCCATAAGTCGTATAATTCCTCGTTCTGGTTTGAGTACCTTGCTGAGAAGTTTCAGCGTAGTAGTCTTGCCGGAACCATTGGGACCGATGATCCCGACTATCTCACCCTGTCTCACGCTGAGATTAAACCCGTCTAGCACCCAGGCGTTTTTCCGATTATAGCGATATTTAATCTCTTTAGCTTCAATTATCGTTGACATAAAACTTTCGGTTCCCCAAATAAACGACTTATACCATTTTGATTTTATCATTGTGCATAATTTGACGGTTGGGAAATATCAGTAGGTCGGGTTGAAGCAATGAAACCTGACTATACTAATATTTTGTTGGGTTTCGTTCCTCAACCCAACCTACATTAATGCACAATAAAAAGATAAAACTGGTATTATGTTGATTTTAACAATACTATTAGTCTACAATACGTCTGTTTACTTGTCAAGGTTATGGTTTAGTTCATAAGAAAAATGAATCATCACTCATTTTCTCTTGTTAAAGATATGGTATATGCGATAAAATATCTTTGTGGAATTTGCTAATATCATCGGAACGGTTCACTGAATTAATTATTTGGTTTATTTATAAGCAAGATTTTAAATCCCCCCTTCCCCCCTTTTTCAAAGGGGGAATTATTCTCCCCTTTAGCTAAAGGGAAGTCAGAGGGGATTTGATTCTTTTCATTTATGCAAAAAAATTAATTCGGTCTATCAGGAATATATAGGGTCTTAAAGTTTTTAGCTATCAGAATCACTTATTTATAAGGCTTTTCTTAACTGAAAACTGTAAACTGAAAACTGCTTAGAATAAGAAAGGACATCAATCATGAAGTTCATAATGTTTACAAAGCATCTCGAAGGGTTAGACATACCGTCTATAATGAAATCGCTTAGATCAGTCGGTGTCGAGGGTGCGGATTTATGCGTCAGGCCCGGTTATCCTGTGAATCCAGACAACGTTGATAAGGATTTGTCGAAAGCGGCAAAGCAATTTGCAGACGAGGGTTTGTGCATACCTTTGGTCACGACGCCGGGAGATTTCCTGAGCGTAGACGTACCTTATGTTGAAAAAATGTATTCCGCTTGTGGTGAAGCCGGGGTTGACAATATCAAACTTGGATACTGGCACTGGTCAGCAAACGCAGGATATTGGCAGACTGTTGATAAAATCCGCAAAGACCTTGAAGGGCTTTCCAAGCTGTCAGAGAAATACGGTCCCAAGACGTGTATACACAATCATTCTGGTCATTCGATGGGTTTAAACTCCTGCTCAGTCATGAACCTTGTTACAGGATTTGATCCGAAATACGTCGGTGTTTTCTCTGATACAGGGCATCTTTCTATCGTCGGGGAACCGATTGACATGGCTTTGGATATTGTTAAAGAATACATATCCGTGATAGCGTTTAAAGACCTTATGCGTTATCCCGGCGAAGGTGGCGGGCGCGTAGTTCGCATGGGTGAAGGTTTCGTTGACTGGAAAACAACACTGAAGGCTTTGAAAGCTATCGCCTTTGACGGACCTGTCAGCTTCCACAGCGAATACGGCGGGGTGCCTGTTGAAACGGTCATTGACCTTGCCAGAATTGACGTTAGATTCATAAATCGCTTACTCAAGGAGATTTAAAAAATGTCAACTATAGATGGAATTGAATTAAAACAATTAGTATGTAATAACGAATTCAAGCCGCGCTGGGATGATTACACTCTTGGCGATCTTGGTACTAATGACGTGAGGGTAAAAAGCGAACTGACAGCGGCAAAGCATGGGACAGAAAAAGGTGAAATTCTTGGAAAAGCGATATACATGAACGTTCCCTTTGGTAAAGGCAACGTCTTTGATCGTTCCAAAGAGAACCCTTGTGATCCAACGCAGTGGAGACCTGTTGGTAACACGACTGCTGGAACAGTCATCGCTGTTGGTAACGATGTAAAACATCTCAAAGAAGGCGACCGTGTATATGGTTATGGAGGGTTTCGTACCGTCCATCAGGGTTCACACTTCAAGAAACTCGGTGAAATGACGCCAGAATCGGTGTGCTGTATGGACCCTGCGGATTTTGCTATGGAGGCTGTCCGTGATGCTTACGTTCGTATAGGTGATAACGTCATAATCTTCGGAATGGGTGCGATCGGGCTTTTTGCCGTCCAGTTTGCAAAGATGGCTGGCGCTTTAGAGATAATCGCCGTTGACCCAATACCAGCAAGGCGTGAATTAGCTTTACAGCACGGCGCTACTAAGGTCGTTGACCCAAATGAAGTCGGTGATTTTGGTATGGCTAGCAGAGAGTGGTTCCCAAACGGCGCAGACGTAACCATCGAGGCAAGCGGAAACTACAATGCGCTCAACCAGGCACTCAGAGCAACGTGCTACGCTGGCAGGATCGTTCCCTTAGCGTTCTATCTTGGCGATGCAAAAGGGCTTTATCTGGGTGAGGAGTTCCACTTTAACCTGCTAAACATCATCTCCGCCCGTGCTTGCAGTAACCCACAGCGTGAACTATTCTGGAATGAAAGCAGGATATTCGATACTCTGATAAAGCTATTCACCGATGGAAGACTCAAACCTTACGGATTACCAAGTCCAATCGTAACGCCAGACAAACTACCAGAAACCTACGGAAAGATACTCCATGCACCAAACGAAGTAATCAAAGTAGCTGTGCGTTATTAGTTCCACATCTGTCATTCCAGCGCAAGCGGGAATCCAGTTTCTCTGTGATTTTTCTGAATTTCCGCCTTCGCTGGAATGTCATTTTAGGGTTTACATTTGAATGAATACCCATCTATAAAATTGAGGTGAATATTGTGAGAGAAAGGCTTTATCTATTATCTGTTATTAGTCTAGTCGTTCTCTTATGGGGTTGTGGTAGTGAGGAATCAGATGTAAAATCATTGCCTAGAGTGGTTGATGTAAATGTGAAAGAGGGGATGGAATATCCTGATAACATGACTATTGCTGTAATCTTCAGCAAGGAGATGAAATCAGTAAAAATAGATATTTCTGGTTATGATCTTGGTAGCACAGTCTTTGGTCCAACTAATAAAACGGTAACATGGACACCGTCATCCCACGAAATTCCTTGTGGAGATGATACTATATTAGTTGCAGAATTCATACCGCTTGGCATACACACATTGACAATTACAGGCATGGATATATACGGTAATGAATTGGAAGAATTTACACCAATTAATTTTAAAATAAGCGCCCCTGACTGAGGTTATCCACCTGTGGTCGTAGGTAACAAATGCGATCCAGCGGATGGTTCATCCGACGTAAATCCTCAAGATTATCAAGATTATCAAGATTATCAAGAAAAAATTAGAATTGCCTTTAGTGAACCGATGTCTGAAGTAACAGTATACGCCACTGATCCGAAATTCCCCTTTACTACGGAATTGAATAATGACATCTTTACCATAAGGTTTGCGGACGGGTACGAAATGCCTAAAGGTACAAGTTTTACTATCTGGTTAATTGGTAAGGATCTGGCTGGTATTGATCTACAAAAATGTCGTGGCTGTAATATTGCAGAATACTCATTCACGACAATAAAGAATTGAGTAGACGACATAAGAATTTTTTACTATAAATTGGAGAATACCTTGAGATCAAAAGGCGTTACATGGCGATCTGTTTTCATTGGTTTACTGCTCATACCTATCAATTCATTCTGGATTGCGCGCAGTGAGACAGGAAGCACTATCTTCTACTCAACCACATCCTCGCTGTTCTGTAACGCTGTCTTTACGCTTTTCATACTAACAATACTTAACGAAAGCTTAAAGCTCTGGTTTAAGTCTGGAACTCTAGCACAAGGCGAACTTCTGACTGTATACGTTATGGTATCCTCTGCATCTGCATTATCGGGTGAAGGCGTTGGTCAACAGCTTGTAAGAGACATAAGCGCACCCTTCTGGTATGCAACACCTGAGAACGAATGGTCATCACTGTTCCATCACTATCTGCCCAGTTGGTTGACTGTCAGCGACAAACGCATTCTTAAAACCTTCTACGAGGCGACAGAAGGTAATTCCCAACTGCTTTACACCTCATATCATATTTTAGCATGGCTGCGTCCTCTCCTGATCTGGTGTGCGTTTATTCTCTTGTTAGTATTCATTATGATTTGCGTAAATGTCATCGTAAGAAAGCAATGGATCGAATATGAGAAATTGACTTATCCTGTAATCCAGCTACCGCTTGCAATGACTAATGATCGTGATTCCCTTTTTAAGAATAAGAGGATGTGGTATGGATTTTCAATAGGTGCAGGCATAACACTATTGAATGGTCTTCATTTCCTATTTCCAGTTGTGCCGGGTATTAAAAACATTTACAATATCAGCGATATGTTTACATCCAAACCGTGGGATTCATTAAAACCGATGGTGATCGCATTTTACCCATGCGCCATTGGACTTGCCTATTTCATGCCTCTGGATCTGGCTTTTTCAACGTGGTTTTTCTTCATTTTCTGGAAAGCACAGTTAGTTTCCGGAAGCATACTTGGATTACATAATCTGCCAGAATTCCCTTATGCTAAATGGCAGCAAACAGGGGCATATCTTGCCGTTGGCGTACTTGCTTTATGGCTTAGTCGTCGCCATATTGTTTACGTGATTAAAACTGCCTTGAAAGGCATGTCTGGCGCTGATGAAGAACCTATGAGTTACAGACTTGCGTTATTAGGTGCAATTTGCGGATTTGGCTTATTAGTCCTGTTCGGATTCGAGATGGGGATCAGCGTGTGGGTCGGGATCATCTTCTTTGGAATATATTTTGTGTTATCCATAGCTATAACACGTATGCGCGCAGAACTGGGTCCACTCGTTCACGAATTATATTACAGCAACAGCGATCAAGTCATGACTGCGATTCTTGGGACACGCCGAATCCCATCTGGTAGCCTTGCATCAATATCAATGTTCTGGTGGCTTATGCGCAGCCAAAACTCCAATGTCATGCCGCATCAGCTTGAGGGATTTAAACTGTCTGAACGTACAGGTATTGACACCCGCCGATTGTGGGTATTCATGTTGATCTCTGCTGTGATGGGAGTGTTTTTCTGCTCATGGGCTGTTCTGGATAATGGTTATCGTCATGGTAGCGATGCTGGATTTGCTTTTGAATCTTATGAACGGCTTCAATCATGGCTTACGAATCCAAGAACGATAGACGTACCAGCAAGTCTGGGTATGGGAGTGGGATTTATTTTTGCATTTTTCCTCATGTGGATGAAAAGGCGATTTCTGTGGTGGCAGTTTCATCCCATTGGATACGCAGTTACTCAGGGTGATTGGGCTATCACGTTTATATGGTTTCCGATTTTTGTTAGTTGGGTGCTTAAATCATCAATATTGAAGTATGGAGGTATAAAGACGCATAGAAAAGCTGTGCCTATTTTTCTAGGCTTGATACTCGGTGATTTTGTCATCGGCGCAATATGGGGAGTGATAGGGTTAATCACTGGTTTGCCTGTATATCACTTCAAAAACTGGTAATATTGTGGGATTATAGTCTAAATTGGCACAAAGATTGAATCTGTTCCATTTCGTACTAAAAGATTCATTGATGAAGACCCTCTGGCTTGGGAAATAAAAAAAACGGGATATATGCTTGTTTGAGTTATGGAGTGTTGAATTTGACGTTGTTTTGTATATTAGGACCGACAGCAGTTGGTAAGACGGAAATTGCTATCAATGTAGCCTTACGTATCGGCAGGGAGATCGTGTCTGTTGACTCAAGACAAATCTATCGTCAGATGAATATTGGAACGGCTAAACCGACTCCTGAACAATTAAAACTCGTTCCTCATCACGTTATTGACTGCGTTTCACCTGATGAATATTTCTCCGTTGCGGATTATCAAAAGCTTGCTGATGAATCTATTAAGCAGATAATTGAGCATGGAAAAGTGCCGATGCTTGTAGGAGGGTCAGGGATGTACTTCAGGGCTGTTGTAGACGGACTTTTCAATGGTCCCGATGCGGATAAGGTACTCAGAAAGCGACTAAAGCAGGAAGCAGAGGAATATGGTATTCAACATCTATATGAAAGACTGCAAACCATAGACCCTAAAGCGGCAAGCAACATCCATCATAACGACCTTATAAGAATTATCAGAGCTTTGGAGGTCTTTGAACTATCTGGTGAGCGCATATCCGATCTTCAACAGCAGTGGAATAACGACGAACCAAGATATAAGTTCGCTGCTTTTGGCTTGAACCGTCCACGTCAGGAGTTATATAAACGCATAGAGACAAGGGTTGACCAGATGATGGCTGATGGCTTATTAGATGAAGTTCGTTTATTATCTGGATACAGCAGGGAGCTACAATCCACAAATTGTCTTGGATATAAGGAATTGCTTGCATATCTTGATGGTAAACGTAGTTTAGAGGAAGCCATCGCACAAATCAAACTAAACACGCGCCATTTTGCTAAACGGCAATTGACGTGGTTTCGGAAAGATAAAAGGATCAAATGGATTGATTTATCAACTTGTCCGTTTCCAGAAAATGCAATAATCGAAGAATTTAATATTACTGATTAGCCAAAGCAAATTTTACAAGCACTATAAAATGTTTAAACACAAAGACACGAAGAACACCAAGAATTTCTTATTTTCTATCTTTGTGTTTTTGGTGGTCTTTGAGTCTTTGTGGTTA
>Ga0315282_10001228_pt1 | contig 49239 bp, 31 predicted proteins | sample YL17G07_20_MG_FD_203693 | JGI IMG/M metagenome (GOLD analysis project Ga0315282, IMG submission 203693) | Sediment microbial communities from Yellowstone Lake, YNP, Wyoming, USA - YL17G07_20 | ecosystem: Environmental > Aquatic > Freshwater > Lake > Sediment | place: USA: Wyoming | collected...
ATCGCCCTGATGCTGCTCAAGCAGGAAAAGACGGGTAACAGTGGCATCGCAGGCAAACGCCTCCGGGCGGGCTGGGATCGAGACTACCTGCTTAAGGTCCTCGGCATTTAGATGCGATTGCCCTGCCGATTTCGACAGGGCGTACGCATCTGAATCACAGCCTGCCTTCTTGCCCTCGAAAACGCCGTCCAGAAGGTGCTTGATCCGAATGACGGTTGTCCACAACTCGGATCAACCTGCGTTTCTGAGCACAGAATGGCGGTCGGCCAATTTAGATGCAATTGCCCTGTCGATTTCGATCCCATTGCGCAGCTTCCGGCCCCCGAATCCGGGAAGTGAGAATAGTCCCACATCGTGTATCGGTGACGCCTGAAGGACTATTGCTCCGCCGGCCCCGGCACAGGATGCGCCTCGTGGAATGCGCGTTGAGCGGCCGCAAAGTGCTCAGCCATTTCCCGGTCGAGGCGATCCTGAAATGAGTCGGTCTGATAAGACCAGTGATCCCCGGGAAGAATCTCCACGTAGCCCTGGTAATCGGTCGTCTTCAAGAAATCGCCCAGGGCTTGCACGGCCGTCTCAATGTAGAAATTGTCCCACGCCCCCACGATGACGTGGAGCTTTCCTTTCAGGTCAGGTTCCAGGCTCGACCAGTTTTCCTCCAGCAGGCGTCGGATATCATATCGCTTCCAGTGCTCGGCGACTTCGGGATCGATGGCACCGGTCAACTTGTCCATGAGCGGCCGGGGTCCGCCGTCGGCGCCGCGCAGACTGAACACTGCGTTGAATGAGTCGAGTTGATAGCCGTAACCGACCACATACTCCCAGTGGTTGACCTGGGCAAAAGTGACGGCTACTTTGCCCAGATCCCGCGAGAGCGGTCTTGGGTAGCCTTCCCGCGTCCAATGGCCGTTGCGGTCCTCGTAGATGTTCATGGTCTGGAAGAAACGGAAATCCACGGGATCTGGTGAGGTGCTCCAGCAGCCGCCAAAAAAGTTGGGATATGTCACCTGTAGCCAAAGCGACGCCCAGCCGCCGGAGGAATGGCCCTTGACGAACCGGGCGTATGCGTGTGGGATCGCTCGGAAACGCTTTTCTATTTCCGGGATCAGCTCCTGCACCAGTGCGTCGCCGACCGGCCCGTTGTTCGCGGAGTTGGCAAAGACCGAATGACCCAGGGGAACTTGCGGGTCCAAGACCACTCGAAGCATCTGCACAGGGCAGTCCCCGCTCTGCCATCTTCGTCCCGCGTCTCCATCGAGGTACCACCACGCGCTGGTGTGGTCGCCACCGAACCCGGGGACCTCGTACACGGTCGGAAACCGCCGGTCGGATTCCTTGCTATAAGTCGATGGCAGGATGACCGCCGCTCGAAGCTTGACCTCGCGTCCGTGAAAGTCACTCAGAAGCTTGCTGCGAATCTCGACCAGTTTCACCCAGTCCGTATCCTTGGGCGCCGGCTCATCCTGGACCACTCGGTCTGTAGTCAATTCCACAATCTTGCGCTTGGATGCAGGCCACCTGCACTTTACCACTCGGCTGTAAAGGTTCCCCGGGCCTGTACTGAAGTTCGGGCGAGTCCGGTCCAGATCGATGAGAGCTTGAACGTAGTAGGTCCGCGGTTCCAGCTCATCGGGGGGCCCCGGAAAAGCCAATGCCGTGGGGAGGTTGAACTTCTCAGGAGAGAAAACCACTGCCGTTCCCGGGGTCAGACTCGTCACGTCGACTGCGTAAACAGGCTGTAGATCGAAAAAACTGAAGGCATAGCGCGGTTCCTTATCCCCGGACCGAGAGAAGAACAAAAGAACACGTGCCGTGACAGGCTGAGGATGAACCCTCGCAGGGAACGAAACGACGATGCGCGGAAGCTCCTGGCTTGCCGTTTCCCCGTTCGCCTTGGTCATCGCCGTCGGTGGCCAACCGGCGCAGCCGGCAAGCAGCAGAGCCGCCAGGAATCCGAGACACGTCGAAACGAATCGGGCCGTCAGGCGGCAGGTCACAACATGGCGGAGCATTCTTCGGTTTCGGCCCGACGGATCATACCCCTGTGCACGGTCACGTACGGAATGTGGGGACACTCGACGTTGAACCACATCCTTGTCTCTGCACCGTTCGAGCATTTGTTGCCTCCCGTCTATCGAGGTTCCCTCGCCATTCCCATCGACCTTCGTTGCCTGTTGGGCGCCAGGCCGTGCTTCCCCATGCCATAAGATGCGTGTGATATCAGCCATGCTGGCTCCCCACTGTTTCGGACCTTTGACCCGCGTATCTTCCCACAGGGGAAGTCGGCTTTCAAGGGTGTACGCGGCGCACCCATCCCGCATCGTTTCGTGAGGGCTCCAAGCAAGGCGGCAGCCGTAGCGTGGGCATAGCGCTCTCTATGGGGCGGTTCCTGGCGATGGGGCGGCAACCTGCCAGTTGGCGGGGTCGTTGCCGCTGTGCGTGGCGTCGGTGGCGAGGCGGTGCAGGCAATTACCCGTGCCGCAGACGCCGGCCGGCCACGGAGCCGTGCTGGCGTAGGTGACCTCGTCGATCACTACCCAGCCGGCGGGCTGGGTAGCGCCGGGAACAAGCTGGGGCTTCTCCAGGCTCAATCGCTCCGAACGATTCGACAGGACACCCGACCAGGGACCGAAGATCGTCACACCCGGCGTGAATTGGCCGCCGTAGACGGTAGTGAAGGCGGCCAGCTTCGAGGTTGCCACTTGTGGGTCGAAGCCCACGACTACGATCCGGCCGCCGGCGGGAATCGTTGCCCCGGCAGGGAAGTTGTAGTCCGGCGCACCGTTCAATCGCCAGCCGGTGTTCTGGATCGACAGGGCTACTGCTTGCGATGTCGGGTTGTACAGCTCAATATACTCCTCATTGGCATCGGCGGGATCGTACATCAGCTCATTGATTACCACATCGGCGATCGGCGTGGTGTTGGCCTTCTTCTGGGAGGGGTTCATGCGGAACCAGTACGGCCCGCCGTCGGGGTAACGGCCCTGAGACATCCCCGTCTCCTGAGCCTTGAACGAGATCGCATCGACAATGCGGTCCTCCCCTGTGCCCGGCAGGTACGACAGGACCAGCTCCTCGCCATCGCTGCTGAGGCGGAAACCCTGTAGACTCGTCAGGGCCGCCCAGCCGTGTGAGGCTACGGAGATCGCAGGCAGAGCATACTTCGCCGGCTCGCCGATGTCATCGCTGAGGTACCAGCCCGCAAGACTTACCGCGGCATCGCTCGGATTGTACAACTCGACCCAATCGCTCACTCCCGCAGCACCGCCGTTGGCTACAAACTCATTGAGCAGCAGCGTCTGCGGCGGGGCAGGATCATCCTCGCCCGGAGAGCCTCCGATATATGTGCTCGCATGCCAGTTGCCGGAGTAATCCAGGGAGCCCTGTGGCTCATCGAGCAATGCACTATCGAGAGGCACTAAGGAATGGCCCGCGCCATCGGCAGCCAGCGGCCAGCCCCGGCCATCGCCGTACTCGAACTCGGCAATCGTGCCGTTCCAGAAATCTACTAACGCTACATTCTCTCCGTCGTTGGCCAGCTTACCTTGATACTGCCCGGCGATCCGGCTCGACGGGGCTGAGCCGTAGCGGGACCGGAATGCCACTTTGTTCTTGACCACCAGCACGAACTGGCCGGGGCCAAGACTCGTTACCGCAGAGCCTTTGAAGTCGAAGGTAACTCCGTTGGTGAATGAGACACTGCTCAGGTCGAGCATCTCATCCCCGGTATTCTTGAGCTCGATGAACTCGTACTCCTGGCTCTCGAAGTTATCGTCCGCCATCAGGGGAGGATTGTACATTACCTCCGTGATCCGCAGGTCCGACAGAATCCCGGCGGCAATGGGATCGCCGGCGGCGAACTGCACGGGGGCCGACCAGTGGCTCCAGCGGCCGGAGGTGTCCTTCATCCGGCAGCGGACCCGGTAGGTGTGGCCGGGCTTGACCGCGGAGGCGGGAATCTTCGTCTCGGCGGCAAACGTCGTGATCTCCGGGCTCTCCCAGAGCGGCTCGATCTCATAATGGCCCGGCTCTCTCTGAACCGCCGGCGCCGTCCCCGGCTGCGTCGTCCTCCCCTGCGTCTTCTCCCCCGTCAGCCGAACATCAATGAAGCAATCCGAACTGCTGTTCAGCGAGGAATTGAGCACCTGCACGGCGATGATGTTCGTGCCGCGCACCAGCCATGACGCGGGCGCGCCAAGCTCCTGACGCCGGAACGAGTAATCCTCGATACTCGTGGATGCCACGGCGTTGTAGGCCAACTCGGCACCTGTGACGTTCTCCTGGTACGCCAGTTTGCCGTTGATCCAGACATTGACGCCGTCGTCGACCTTGGCCTCCAGGATGAGCTTGTCGAAGTCGGCAAAGCTGGTCACGTCGAAAGTTTTGCGAAGGTACACGGTAGTATATTTGCCCCGCATGTCGGCGAGGTTGGTGACGATGAAGGTCTCGCCGTAGCCGATGGCCGCGTCGCCCACGATCCATTCGGAGTCATTGAAGTTGAGCGCTCGCCAGGCACCGGGCGCCATCGACGGCTCGCTGAGGCCCTTGAAGTACTTCCACGAGGCGCCGTCCGGCAGGAGCACGACGCCGGCACCCTGCGGGGGCGCCACGATCTGTGAGCCGGGCGTCACCTCGCCGATCCGCCACTTCATGGCGGCGAAGGTGCCGGCGCCTTGCGGGTCGGCGAAGGGATTCGCGCGGAACGTCAGGCCGTTCAGCGGAAACTCGGGCGGGCAGGTCGCGACGATCACCGGGGTCTGCGGGACCTGCGTGTCCTCGGAGTAGGTGTTGAAGGCACGGTTCGTCGACACGACGTAGTCCTTCATGATCTTGACCATGCCACGAAAGTCCTTCGTGGCGGCCATCTGGTAGAACCTGCCCTGTCCGGCCTTGCTCGGATTCACGTAGCCCGAAATCATGATCGGGTTGTAGTCCCACATGGCGCGGTCGGCGCCGACGAAGGACGGACCGCCGGGAGGCCAGTCGATCACGTTGGCGAGGTCGTCGAGGACGTGGTAGGCCTGATCGGCGTTGTAGAACAGGTCGAGGAACTCCCGCTGGCGGTTCTGGTATTCAATCTGGAGGTTGGAGTTCGAGAAAATCGAGTTTCGCGTGAACTCGTCCGCGCCGCTGCCGTACATGTTGTTGGCCCAGGTCAGGTCGAGGTCCCAGGGGAGGATGGACCAGCGATTCGTGACGGGGTCGTGGTAGAAGAACCAGTTTTTGCCGCTCTCCATGTCGCCGTGATGGACGCCCTCGACGACGCAGCGGAAGCCGTAGTACGGGGGCAGGGTCACGTTCTGTCGCCACCAGGATTCCTGCGGGCGACTGCGGTAGGCGCTCTCGAAGGCGGTGAGGTCGGAGTTGTTGGTCGGCTGGGTGGGCCCCTGGTTGTTCAGGGCGCCGCCGCCCGGTCCGGCGTCGGCAGCGCCGCTGTCCATCTTGTAGAGGTTGCCGTCGGGCAGCCCGTGCTCGTCGAGGAACCGGCCGTCCATCTGCTCGATGTTCATGTATAGGCCCCAGAAGTCGCCGTCGTATTGCGTCGGCCCCACTTCCGCCGCTTCGTCGATCACCCGGAAATGCACCCAACTCGTCTTCGAGGCGGGGCAGCCCATCAGGTTGAAGAACTTGAACCCGGCTGCCTCAAACATTCCCTGCTCGCCCCGATGCTGATAATCGCCCTGCTGGATGCACGCAGAGAAGTTGATATTGTCCCACTTCGTATCATACTTCCTGCCGTAATCGTCGCACGCCTGAAAATAATGTCCCCTATTGAGATCCATTTTGACCATATTCTTCCCCATGGAGTATCGCCAAACGCCGCCACGGGCACGGAAATGGATATGGTCGTAAACCTCGCCGTCGTAGACGAGTGTGGCGGGCCAGGGGTAGTCGCTGCCCTGGTACTGGCTCTTCTGGGCGCCGGGCATGTACAGGGCGTCGAGCACATCCTGTTTCTTGGCGATCAGGTGATAGACGGGCAGGCTGTTCATGATCTCGGGGCTGTACTGGATGACCTGTCCCAGAGTTCCGGCGTCGCCGGGTCTGGCGGCACCTTTCCAGCCGGGGACGCCGTCATATACGAAATATGCAAAGTTCGGCTGCGGATCGTCGGCATACGGCACCATCACGCTGCTGCCCAGCTCGTCGGTCGCAAGCATCTTATATCGCACCAGCGTGCGGTTCTTCTGCACGGAGGCGGGGATCTCGGCCGTGTACACATCGTCCTGGGCGGCCGCATCGCCCGCAAGCCCGTCATCGTGCATCTCGACTGTGATCCAGCCCCCCGCGTATTGCGGGTCCGTGCGAGCGATGTAATTGCCAGGGCTCACCACCTGGTACATCAGCGTGACGCTCTTGACGCCGTTGGGGTCGGTAGCTTTCGCCGTGATCGTGACGACCTCGCCGGAGGCCGGCTGCTTCGGCGAGTGTCTCACCTGCCGGATCTGCGGCGGCACGTTCTGCACGAACACCTGCACGTTCGCCGCCGCGGGTGTCGGCACCGCCGACCGCCAACTTCCCCCCAGGTTGTTGTCGGCCGATGGATTCATCAACTGCATCGAGCCGCCGGTGCCGGGCGTACTCCCGAGCATCGGGTCGCCCACGGTCGGCCATGGGAAGCCAACCTGGTAGCTGACCTCATCGACGAGTTGCCCGGCGGCGTCGAGCAGCGCCACGCGATCGCCGTCGTTATCCAGCTTGCCGCCGAACGGCCCGAAGATCAGGTTTGCGGCGATGGGCATCCGCCCCGTGCCCCAGTCCGTGCCGATGCTGCTCGGATTCTGCGCGACGATCACGTACCCGCGGGCGGGCAGCATGGCCCCGGCCCCGAACGTATAGAACACGGCATCATCCAGGCGCCACCCGGCCAGGTTCACATCGCTCGTCCCCGGGTTATACAGCTCGACGAATTCGACCGGGTCAGTTTTAATGTCCGGATCGACGTGCAGCTCATTGATGACGACGGCCGGACCTGTCGCGACCGACACCTCGGTCGAATCGCTCGCCCAGGCCGCGCAATCACCCCACGGGCCCCCGAGGGACTGTCCCCCGAAAATGCCGCAAACCCAGACTACCACTATCGTTACGACAAGCGATGCACACCTGCTTGATCTGAGCACGTCTGAACCTCTTCCTTATAATATTCTGAGGGGCTGCCGATGCACGCCCCGCCCCAGCGGCCCCAGGCCGCCTCCGCACCCGCTTTCCCGTATTCTACCCGATTTGACACCCCCCGGTCAAGGGAAACCCGCCCGTGACACATTCTCGGACCCGCCCCGGCCCGTAGAGGAGTCACCCAGTCGTGGGGCGTCGCCAGCTCCACCCTCATGCCTTTCAGACAGTTGCCTCCTGAGATACAGACATCCGGGCGCGGAGCATTCGACTTTGCCTGGAGCGACGCCAATCACTCGTGTCGAAGGCGTCTCGCCTTCCGATCGCGGGCGCTCGCGCCCGCGACACAACCAGTGGCAGTTCTCTGAGCCACGGCACTGACCCTGTCATTCCCGCGAAAGCGGGAATCCAGGAACCCGGCGGACGGACTCCCGCTCCCGATCTGGCCAAGCCCAGACTCCGCGCACGAGTGACGGGGAAGCGTCGGCAAATGCCGCCTGTTCGTATTGTGCCCGTAAGGGCATAGAAAGAAACGCCTGACGGCGTCACTACGAGCAAGGCTGGAGGCCTTGCCCCCACCGTCCGGTGTCGAATCGCTGTCGTTTGGATCCCTGAGGTTCAATAGCGACGCCGCCGTGAGTGAGAGGCGTTCCGATCCGCCGGTAGCAGCATTGCCCTGTGACCTCTGCGGGAGTGTCGAGCCCTCCGACCTCTCGGACCCCTCCAGCTCGATGTCGCCGCGCGATTCTTCGTCTTCCTCCGGCATCCAGCTTGCCTGGCCGCCGGGGCCGCGAAGCTCCTCGGGGAAATTGAGCCAGGCGAATTCGCCGAACAACTCATACGCCTTGCGGTCGTAGGCCCGCGCCGCATCGATCTCATCGCGGAAGCTGCCGACATAATGGTTGTGCCCGCCGTACCGAACCCACACCACCCACCTGTTCTTCGATTTGTCCCTGCACACGCCCTTGTAGCGCGAGCTCTTGCCCTTGGGCCGGCTGTTCTGCACGTTCTGCTGCTGGGTGCAGATGCGCAGGTTGCTCCGGCGATTGTTCAAGCCGTTGCCGTCGATGTGGTCCACGACCAGCCAAGAGGGCGGGTTCATCAGGAACCGGTGCATAGAAATCATCCTGCCCTCGTGGCGCCGGCAGGCGTACGCTCTTCTGCCCGAGCCTGTGGCGCACCACTTGTACGCGTTGACACGCTCATAGTCGGCGGCATCGACAATCGCAAATCTGCCCTTGGTCAGGGCGATGTAGCAGATTCCGTCATGCGGCTCGGGCGGGGTCAGTCGGGCCGAGATTGACCGCCTCTTGAGGAATCGGCGGCACGCACCGCACGGCCGGACGACCGTCAACTGTCCCGGCGTCTCCGGCCGGCCCGCGCAGACCAGCAACTCCTGCTGCCCGACCCTCAGCCGGACCGCATACGCACAGCCCTCACAACATTGCTTCGTCATTCTCGCTCCTTTCAGTTGCCAGTAGTCGGTTGTCAGTTGCCAGTTGGCCACGCCCGAACCCATCCCGCCATGTCGCCTCCGTCACCTTCCTGCCGTCTTCTCTTCTGCCTTTCTCAAACTTCGCCCGTTCTCATCACGGCCGGCATCGCAGACCGTGGCGAAGGCGCGAGCGCCCTTGTGTCGCGAGGCCATCCGGGCCTCGCGCTGCACGGCTCCAAAGGAGCCTTTAACCGAAGGGACGCCGACGTGATGCGTCCCTCCACTAGGGGACGAAGGTGCGCCTTTGGTGCGAAAAAAATGAACCCCAAAACGCCTCGCCCCCTCGCAACCCCTTGCCCCGCAACGAATAAAAAAACCTGTAGTGACACCCATTTTGTCATTCGACTAGCTCCATCTTTGGTTCGAAAATCGAACCATTCGCGCACCGCCTTCTCGCCCGTGTTCCAGCCCTAAATCGGCGCCCAGACTGGATAGACACCCAAAAGCTGATATAATCCGGCCCATGCAGGACAATAGGACTCTACTGGACCTAGGCAGGCGTACGCGAGAAGCGGTCGCCCATTACTGGCAGACCCGGTCGGCTCAGCGCCAGAAGCAACAGAAGACGGGTAAGCTGGACCAGGGGCTCAGGGGCGCTGTGACGGGCGGGGCGCAGATGGACGGCTTCATCCGCCTGTTCACCGACCTCATCTGCGATGCGGGAGTCGCACGAGAATGTCTGTTCTGTGACCGTGCCCTCGAACTGCCAGGATTCTTCCGACCCACCAAGGAGTGGGATACAGTCGCAGGAAACGGAAAGAGGCACTTGCTGGCACCATCTATCCCCGAGTATCATTGACGGGCGGTTGTCGGTTCTTACTTCGGAATCTGCAACGTCAGGATGATCCAATATGGCGATGGATTCGCAGCGATGACGTATACGGCGACAGAAAAGGAGTGTGGGGTGTACTACACCCCGGTGGACGTAGCTGCTACCCTCGTGAAATGGGCGGTGCGTCATGCTTCTGACTGCATGCTCGACCCATCATGCGGCGACGGCCGGTTCCTCTCGTTTCACCGCAACAGTATTGGTGTGGAACAAGATCGCGATGCGACCCTCAGAGCAGCCGCACGAGCACCTTGGGCTGCCATCCACGAGAGTGATTTCTTCACTTGGGCAAGAGAAACCCCGCATCGATTTGATTGTGCCGTCGGTAATCCGCCTTTCATTCGGTATCAGCGGTGGCAGACTGAAGTACGCCAACGAGCCCTGGCTCTTTGTGAGCGACTTGGGGTACCGTTCTCTTCACTCACATCCTCCTGGGCTCCTTTCCTGGCGGTGACAGCCTCGCTCCTGAACCCTGGCGGACGCATGGCGTTCGTCGTGCCTGCCGAGATCGGGCATGCAACTTATTCAACTCCCTTACTCGAATACCTCGCCCGAAACTTCGCTACCGTTCGCATCGTCGCTGTCCGCAGAAAAATGTTCACGGGGTTGTCAGAGGATTGCTGGCTTCTCTATGCGGAGGGATTTGGCACGCGGACGGACCACTTCGAGATCACTCTCCAAGAAGATTTTGCCTACACAGACCGGCTTCCGGGTGACTGTCAACGAGTTTCACTGAGTGAGTGGCGGTCATTCAGGTCCCGATTGAGGCCGTTCCTTCTGCCTGCGCGAATCAGGTCGCTCTACCGTGAGTTGGCGGGCAGTCCGATGACGGTGCGTCTCGGAGACTTGGCGCGTGTCGGGATCGGATACGTTACTGGGGCCAATGACTTCTTTCACTTGCGTCCATCCGAGGCGGCGAATGCCTGCATTCCACAAGAGTTTCTGCATCCTTCCGTCCGCAACGGACGAACGCTGCCTCAGAAAGCGGTCACGCATGCGACTGTGCGAGCATGGCTGAATCGAGATGAGCCGGTGCTCTTTCTAAGAATCAGCCAGGGGCAGACGCTGCCTGCATCCGTTCGACGATATCTCGACACGCCAGAGGCGCAACTGGCGCAACGGACCTACAAATGTCGCTCGCGAGAACCCTGGTACGTTGTGCCCGACGTCCATGTACCTGATGCGTTCCTGTCCTACATGAGCGGCGATGGGGTAGCCCTGGTGGCAAACCATGCCAAGTGCGTTTGTACGAACTCCGTTCACGGCGTCATGCTGAAGAACGGCACATCCGTGGAGTCGCTTCAGCGTAGCTGGGGAACGCCGCTTGCACGTCTCAGTTGCGAACTCGAGGGCCACCCGCTCGGCGGCGGACTTCTAAAACTTGAGCCTCGTGAGGCGGCGAATCTCGTGTTGCCCAATGCGCGCGCCCAGATGGTCGGCGAATCCGCATCACTGGATGAGGGCATCGACGTTATGAAACGGTGGCGCCATTATGTCTAGAGTCGTGGAGCAATGTCGGTGGATCGAACTGCGGGAAGCCCTGCGTGAATTTGCTGTCGCTGCGCACGGGACCGCGAGCCAGCAGCATATCAAGCCTTTGCACTGGTATATCGCGTGCCGTCTTTGCCTCGAGGGTGGTTTCGACCCCGATGAGATTACTCCGCGTCCCCCGTTCCGCATCACCAGGCATTCATCAGGCGCGGGTCACCAAGTAATCGAATATGCTCCCGAGTTGGGCGGTGGCGGCGAGGAGACTATACTTGGCGGGCTGAGGACAAAGCAGGTTGACGTGGTCATCACGAAGCCCGGCATTGGTCCAGTCATCGCCATCTCCATGAAGGGGACGTTGAAGGCGCTCCGCAACTTGACGAATCGGCTTGAAGAGGCTGGCGGGGACTGTACAAACCTGCACATTACCTATCCGGCTTTGGTGTACGGATACTGGGGCGTTATCCGCGCGAATCGACCGGGCCGCGTCCCTCCGGATGCTCCGAAGTCCCTGCAATCCGAAGATGGCATGGTGCGCCGGAGCGACCTCGCGATTCGAGAAGATGGGCAGGTCCAACCTTGCGTCGTTCGCTACCACCAGGCGCTCTCGGGACTTGCCGGACGCAATGGGATCCGTGATGATGTATCGAAATACGAGGCAGTTGCCCTCACTCTGGTCAACGTCGATGAGGGCAACTTCGGAACGGTCAGGGCTGATTACCCGCCACAGAGCGATCCACTGTGTTTTGAGCAATTCCTTTACACGATCTATACGCAGTACGATCTTCGATTTGTCTATCAAACGCCGGACCTCGTGTCACGGACCTACAGAACCGGCTGGAATGAATCCTCTCCTGCCCTGCAGAATTGGCGAATCACGGAGTATCAGCCTCGCCTCTATGAGAGTGACCGCGAGATCGAGGGACTCGGCAGCGATTCCTGCCGGTAGCGCCGGGAATGCGGGCCAGGGGCGGGTGACTGATGTGCATTGTCACGCCGGACGTGCGGTCAATTTCGGCAAGGACAATCCGCCGAGTCGTAAGGTGCGCTCCGGCCGCCGACGGACTGGCGACGCAGGAGGACTGAGCGGCTCAACCAACCGTGATGAGTAATGAACACACGGCTCGGTTTCCTCTCTATTCCCGTCGAGGGTTCCTGTAGTTTTGAGGGGAATCTTTTCTTGCGTATTTGCGGGTCTTTGGTACACTGATGGCAGGAAGGATGGATCGGTTGCAGGGGCGGAGAGTCGTGAGGACGGTATTATGAGAGAGGCCGCTATGAAGAGACGATGCGGTTTCACGCTTATTGAGCTGCTGGTCGTCATCGCGATCATTGCCCTGCTGATGGCGATCATGATTCCCGCCCTATGGAGGGTCAAGAGGCAGGCGGCGGGCAGCGCGTGCCTCTCGAATCAGCGCCAGCTCGTGCTCGCCTGGATTCTGTACGCCCAGGACAACGACGACAAGCTCGTCGGAGCCCACGACGGCTACTCGGCCTCGCCGAGCATCGCCTACGATTGGGTCCAACTGCCGCGAACCGTGGCCGGCGTCACGATCCCGCGAGCCCAGGCCACGCTGGAAGATGAGAAACGCGGCTGCGAAGCCGGCGCCCTGTTCCCCTACGTGCGGAACGTCGATCTCTATCACTGCCCGGGCGACCGCAGGGACCTCACCGAGCTGACGCATCGCAGCTACGGCATTCCCGGCGGCATGAACGGCGATGTCGGCACCGGGGCCACCAGTTGGCTGATGCAAAATTGGGGATATCCCTCCTACAAAAAGCTCACCCAGATCAAGAATCCCGGCATCAAGTATGTCTTCCTTGAGGAGAAGACCGACGTGGGCGGCTACAACTGGGGGTCCTGGAACCTGGAGAAGATCGGCAACCAGTGGTGGGACCCGATTGTCGTGCGTCACGGGTCGTGCAGCGTGCTGGCCTTCTCCGACGGCCACGCCATCCAGCACCAGTGGAAGCAGAAGAGCACCCTGGAAATGACCTACGTCGGCTATCCCGACTGCATCCGCTGGCCCGTCAACGACGGAACCGATGACCTGGAATTCATGCGCCAAGGCTACAATCCCGCCCGATGAGAGGGGTGCGGGGCCGCATCTTTAATTAACTAGTTGTCATCGGGAGGCGCGTCGGCTTTTCTCGGATTTCTTGGTACTCTCGGTGGTCAATCGCGGTTGTCGGTAGTCAGTCGCCGGTTGCGGAGATTGCTTCGCTGCGCTCCTAAAAAAATGGCCTCGGTCGCCAAGCGTGGTTGAGAACGCGGCAACAGGTGTCGCGGGCATCTTGCCCGCGATTCGGAGGCGGGGCGCCTTCGACACGAGCGTCGCGTCGCGGAGGGCGTTTCTCTTCCGGACACCAGCCGCGAAGCAGCCCAGCGACTCGCAATGACATGGGAAGCAAGGTTGCCGCGCCGCATTTCCAATGACAGGAATAGAGAGAATCGGTGTGCGGTGCACACCCTACAAAAGCCGCGTGAATCCGTGAAATCTGTGTCAGAAGGAGAGTTGTCAGTTCCCGGTCGACAGTTGCAGTTGGAAATCTGCATAGATCGGCGACATCTGCGGCTGCATTCTCCTTGTGTCCCCTCGTGTCTGCTGCGGTTGAGAGGCGGCTGGCGGTCGGCGGCGAGCTTGACGCGCGGGGGCGAAATCGGGTAGAATAATAGGACAGCGGGGGGCAGGCGCGGCCCTCGGGCCGCAGGGAGTCGAGGGATGCACCTGACGGCTCGTGACGCATCCAACGATTGCAACGACGGAAGAGGACAAAACGTGTTCGCACCAAGAAGGTTCGCATTCGGGGCTGTGGCCGTGGCGGCCCTGGCTCTTGCGGCGGCCGGCGGCAGGCTGCTGGCAGGTCCGGCCGTGGTCATCAACGAGCTGCACGTCAATCCCGATGTGAAAACGGAGCGGGTCGAATTCGTCGAGCTCTATAACGGCGAGCCCGCCGATGTGAACCTGAGCGGATGGCAGTTCACCGAGGGGATCGTTTACACGTTTCCGCAGGGGGCGACGCTGCCGGCGGGCGGATACGTGATCGTCGCGGAGGACCCGAGCCAGATCCACGCGAAGTGGAGCACGGGCCGCATCGGCATTCGGGCGAATCTGGTCTTCGGGCCGTACGGCGGCAAGCTGGACAATGAGCGGGACCATGTTGTCCTATGCGATGCGGCCGGGCAGGTGATCGATGAGGTGGAGTACCAGGTCGGTTTCCCGTGGCCGACGGTGGGCGATGCCGTGCCGGAGGACGTGCCGGGGACGGGACGCTCCATGCAACTGACCAATCCGAAGTTCGACAACAACCTCGGGGGCAGCTGGCGCTCCGCGACGCCGACGCCGGCCGCGGCCAACAAAGGAGTCCTCGTTACGAACATTCCGCCGCAGATCCGGCAGGTGACGCACTCGCCGAAGCAGCCGGCCTCCGGCGACGTCGTCACGATCACGGCGAAAGTCACCGACCCCAACGGCGTCGAAGGCGTCACGCTGATGTACCAGGTCGTGGACCCCGGCAACTACATCAGCCGGCAGGACCCTCAGTACAACGCGAATTGGAACACGGTCGAGATGCACGACGACGGGCTCGACGGCGATGTGGCCCCCCAGGACGACGTGTTCACCGTCCAGCTTCCAGCCTCGGTGCAGACTCACCGCCGGCTGGTCCGCTACAAGATCGTCGCGACCGACACGCTCGGACGCACCGTGATCGTGCCGTACAATGACGACCCCCAGCCGAACTTCGCGTACTTCGTGTATGACGGCGTGCCCGCCTGGCGCGGAGCCGTGCAGCCCGGCGTCACCCCCGTGGTCGAATTCCCGCCCGAGGTCATGCGCAGCCTGCCCGTCTATCACCTCATCAGCAAGAAGACCGATGTGGAGGACGCCACGTGGCTCTCCAAGGACGGCGGCGACCTCTTCCGCTGGTGGGGAACCCTCGTCTACGACGGCGAGGTCTACGACCACATCCGCTACCGCATGCGCGGCGGCGTCTGGCGATACTCCATGGCCAAGAACATGTTCAAGTTCGACTTCAACCGGGGCCATTACTTCCAGGCACGCGACGACTACGGGAACAAATACAAGACAAAATGGAACCGGCTTAACTTCTCCGCCTGTATCCAGCAGGGCAGCTTCGGACAGCGCGGAGAGCAGGGCATGTTCGAGGCCCTCTCGTTCCGGCTGTTCAACCTGGCGGGCTGCCCCGCTTCAAAGACAAACTACCTCCAGTTCCGCATCATCGATGAGCTCTACGAGGATGGGACGCGCAACGCCGCCCACCCGCCCCTGACGAGCGGCGGGACCCAGTACGACGGCGACTTCTGGGGACTCTATATGACGATCGAGGAGCCGGACGGCCGATTCCTCGACGAGCATGGTCTGCCCGACGGCAACCTGTACAAGATGGACTCGGCCTACCCCGGCGGCTTCGACAAGAACAACCAGGGTCCGACCGCCGTCACAGACAACGCGGATATCCAGACCTTTCGCGGCACGTTCCAGTCGAATCCCGCCGCCGACTGGTGGGGCCGGAACGTCAACCTCGACGCCTACTACGGCTACTACGCCATCTACCAGGCGGTCCATCACGGGGACATCACCGACAAGAACTGGTACCTGTACCTGGACCCCGAGCTGACGACCAACGAATGGGGCACGCACTTTCTCTGGTGGCAGTTCCCGTGGGACCTCGACCTGACCTGGACAACCTATTATGGCAGCGACGATCCAAGCGACGCGTGGAGCCGCGCCGGCCTGCTAGATCGTGACGTTCTGGCCGTCCAGTGCAGGAACAGGGTCCGCGAGGTGGTCGATCTGCTGTTCAACCCGGAGCAGACCGGCAGGCTGATCGACGAGTACGCGGCGATCATCGACGACCCCGCCGGCGGACTGTCCATCGTCGATGCAGACCGAGCCATGTGGGACTACCACTGGGTCATGAGCGACGCGGCCTGCAGCCAGTATCGCACGAACTGCGGCAGCGACAAGGCAGGCCAGGGCCGGTACTACCAGTCGGCCGTGAACCGCGGCCACCCTAGGTCGTTCGAGGGCATGGTCAAGGTGATGAAGGATTACGTCGCCGAGCGCATGGACCACATGAATCTCAAGACCGCCGACCCGGCGATCCCGAACACGCCGGTCATAACCGCCACGGGGCCGGAAGGCTTCCCGGCCAACGCCCTGACGTTCAAGACCACCCCGTTCAGCGATCCACAGGGCGCCGGCACCTTCGCCGCCATGAAGTGGCGGATCGCGGAGGTTTCGCCCGATACTGCCGCCCCCGTGCTTCCCAATGGCGATGTATTGCTGCTGCCTGACGGAGCAATATGGAAGTACTTCAAGGGCCTGAGCGAGCCATCGCCGATGCCCGGGGCCTGGCGCCGGGCCGACTTCGACGACTCACAATGGCCGACGGGGCAGGCGGCCATCGGCTACGGCGAGACCTTCATCGTCACCAACCTCGCAGACATGCGAACGAATTACAGCACCGTGTACGTGCGCAATACCTTTGATGTCCCCAGCCTCAACGACATGAGCAAGCTCATTCTGGAAATCAAGTACGATGATGGCGTCAATGTCTGGATCAACGAGAAACTGGCTTACAAGGACAACGTGCCCGTCGGCGAGGCGCCGTACACCGCCGTCGCGGTCAACGCCATCGAGAACCTGAATTTCGTGCGGTACGAGATCGGCGACCCGCGCGCGTGGCTCAACCAGGGCACGAACGTGATTGCGATCCAGGTGCTGAACAGCTCTCTTAGCAGCAGCTCGGATTGCTTCATTGATGTGCGGCTGACGGGGGAGAAGACGCAAGGGGGGACGACACAGCCGGGAGTGACGCCGGCGGTTCAGAGAGAGCCGGGCCATTATGAGATCGAGCCGCTCTGGGAGAGTTCGGAGATCACGGCGTTTGCCGCCGAGACGAAGATTCCCGCCTCCGCGGTCAAGCCCGGCCACACCTACCGGGTCCGCTGCCGGATGAAGGACACCTCCGGCCGCTGGAGCCACTGGTCGGCCCCCGTGCAATTCGTCGCCGGCGAACCCATCGCCGCCGGGATTCTGTCGGACCTGCGGGTAACGGAAGTGATGTACAATCCTCCCGTGATGGCGGACGATAAATTCGAGAGCCAGGAGTACGAGTTCATCGAGCTCAAGAACACCGGCGATGAGACGCTCGACCTGAGCAGCGTCTCATTGACCAATGGAGTGACCTTCGACTTCAAAGGCTCTGCGGTAACGAGTCTTGGCCCCGGCCAGTTCGTGCTGGTGGTCAAGAACAAAGTGGCATTCCGGTCCCGCTACGGCTCGGCCCCGTCGGGCCGGATCGCCGGGCAGTATCAAGGCAAGCTGGCCAACGACGGCGAGAACGTGGCGGTAGTAGATTTCTGGAACGGCACGATTGCCGAGTTCGAGTACGGCGATGGCCGGGGGTGGCCGTTGGCCGCCGATGGCGCGGGCCATTCCTTAGTGCCTCTGGATAGTGCACTGCTCGATGAGCCACAGGGCTCCTTGGACTACTCGGGCAACTGGCGTGCGAGCACATATATCGGAGGCTCGCCGGGCGAGGATGATCCTGCCCCGCCGCAGACGCTGCTGCTCAATGAGTTCGTAGCCAACGGCGGTGCTGCGGGAGTGAGTGATTGGGTCGAGTTGTACAATCCGAGCGATGCCGCGGTAAGTCTTGCGGGCTGGTACCTCAGCGATGACATCGGCGAGCCGGCGAAGTATGCTCTGCCTGCGATTTCCGTAGCCTCACACGGCTGGGCGGCCCTGACGAGTCTACAGGGTTTCCGCCTCAGCAGCGATGGCGAGGAACTGGTCCTGTCGTACCTGCCGAGCACAGGGGAGGACCGCATCGTCGATGCGATCTCGTTCAAGGCTCAGGAGACGGGGATGTCTCAGGGCCGTTACCCCGACGGCGGGCCGTACTGGTTCCGCATGAACCCCTCCCAGAAGAAGGCGAACACGACGCCGATAGCCGATGTGGTAATCAACGAGCTGATGTACGATCCCGCCGATGCCAATGAAGAGTACATTGAGCTGTACAACCCGACCTCGCAGGCAGTAGCTCTGTCGATCCAGAACGTCGGCTGGCGATTGAACGGCGCGGTGGATTACAACTTCCCCGCCGGGGCAACAATCCCCGCCCACGGCCGGATCGTGATTGTAGGCTTCGACCCGAAGGTGGCAATCTCGAAGCTGGCCGCCTTCACTACCGTCTACGGCGGCCAGTTCACGCCGGGTGTGACGATCTTCGGTCCCTGGTCGGGTGTGCTGTCAAATCGTTCGGAGCGATTGAGTCTGGAGAAGCCTCAGCTTGTCCCCGGCGCTGCCCAGCCCTCCGGCTGGGTAGTGATCGATGAGGTCACCTACGCCAGCACGGCTCCCTGGCCGGCTGGCGTCTGCGGCACGGGCAATTGCCTGCACCGCCTCGCCACCGACGCCACGCACAGCGGCAACGACCCCGCCAACTGGCAAGCCGCCGCCCCATCGCCAGGAACCGCCCCATAGAGAGGGCTCAGGGGTCAATTCAGTGGATGGGAAACCCCTGGGTGGCGCAGACAACCGCTTCGACCCCACGCAGGGCAGCCTCTCACATCGGGTTGCTGAGGCGCCTCGTGGCAAGTGCCGCAGCACGACGGCGTCTCAAGAATCGATGTGTTACTTCTAGGAGAAGTATTCCTTCCATCGCTTTATCCATCCCTGCGTTCGTGTCAGGCAGATCCGAAAGCCGCCGTCCTTCATGGGCCAGCCACCCGGGCACCAAATGGCGCCGTAGGTCTTTTGCTGCCACTGGTGCCTGAGCCAGTCACGACTGCTCGCCCAACCTCCGCCGACAGCCAACCTGCAAGTGGTGGTATACGCATGACCGCCCCGCTGCCATTCCTGAACGTCCCTGTCCACGCACCATTCGAAGACATTGCCGAAGAGATGATAGAGGCCCAGATCACTTGGCGAGCCCGAAGACACCGGCTCCGTCGGTTGCTGCCTGAGCGGTTCCCATTGCCGCCCACAGACCGCTTCGTCCGAGAGATCTCCGCCTCGCGCGAATGCTTTCCATTGAGCGAGCGTTGGCAGTCGATACTCCTGCTCTGGCTTGATGAGCCCTTCCTGCCTGTCTTTCTTTGTCAACCATTGGCAGAATCGAGTCGCCAGTTTGTGCGGCACGAATACAACCGGATGATCGCCCATGGAATCAGGATAGCTTCCCCCCTGCCAGGTGCACAATTGAGGATGCCCGCGATGAACGACCGGAGGAGGACCACCGGCACGAACGAATTCATAGTAATCCCGATTGCTCACACACGTTGCGCATACACAGAAAGGAGCCTCCGATTCGTGCCCGGACGCCAGGCGTTCCGCGGGAAGCTGGACCAGCGTATTTCCGAGGGAATTCGTGAAGGAGTGCAAAGATGCCCGGGAAGAAGGTCCCGATGGTATGGGCGAATCGACGATAGCTCCCTTACGCGGCCTCTGAGCAATCAGGAGTTTCCGAATCGTCTGCTGAAGACACGGCAGAAATTCATCGACGGCCATCCCGGTGACATCGAGCCACTGGAACGCATCGACGTAGAATGATATCTCACTCGACAGCTTCACCTGCTCGACCCGGAGTGGAACGATGGACAGATTCATCTTCATGGCCTGAGCAAGCTCGGACACCACGTACATAGAATCGTTCAAGTAGGGCGTCACGATCAGGAGTACGACCCGAGCCTCGCCAATGGCTTCGGCAATGGCCCCACTGTAGACACGGCCTGGTTGAATATCGCGAGGAGCCATCCAGCATCGAATGCCGCCCTTTTCAAGGGCAGAGCATATCTGAAATACCATCTCCCCGTTCTCCGATGCGTAGCTTATGAACACATCATGTGCCACAGCCCGTCACCTCTCCGGCCTCTATCACACGTTTTTGGGGCACTGCAATCCCGTCATGGTCGGTTATCGTAAAGCAGTCCCGGGTGATTGTCCATAGGAGATGATCCTGGAGGACACAAGCGGTGTTCTGGACTTGCGTTCATAGGTCTGTTCCGCGATGATAGGCCTGCATGCAGTCAGGTGCGAGTGCAAGGCAAAGGACAGAATTGTGGAGGCCGGATCATGGAGCGATTATTCAGTGAATTCTTCCATCAACCGGTGGCGTCCGTCGTGGCCCTGGTTGTCACAATCGGGGTCGGGATCTTGATCGATATGCGTCTCAACACGCTCCTGGGGGAGTTTCGTCGCGAGTCTCCGCCCGGCGTCCCTCCGGAGACGTGGGGCGAGCTTCTGGAATGGCCTGAGACGTATGGGGGCAACGTGCACTGGCTCGGCGTGATCGAGAGAATCTTCTTCCTTGCGTTTATCGCTCTCTGGACCTGGCCGCCGATCCTCGGCTGGCTTTTCTTCAAGCTGGGCTGCTACTGGGGGCTCTGGCACAGCATCATGCGAGCGAGGGACCCCGGGCCTGAGATGAACGCGATGGACGCCATGGTCGCCCAGAGCCGCAGGGCCAACGTGCTCGCCTTGATGTGCCTGTTCAACACCCTTGGCAATCTCCTGGCAGCCCTGCTGGGCGCATTGCTTGGCATGGCGACTATTTGGCTATCCGGCGCTCGGTGACGCACGTTTCCGGCGTAACCCTGTCGCGCAGCGGTTGTGGGTGCACGACCCAAAAGCAGCAGTCGGGCCGGGCGGCATCGTCAAGGCCGATGGTCTTGGCGATTGCTGCATCGCGTCTCGGGAAGGCCATCGCCAAGCTGCGCTTGACGCTGCCACCCAGAACTTCCTCCCGCTTGCTTTGCCGCAATCCTGTCGTGCAGCGGTTATGGTCTCGTCCATTTGGGCTTGCGTTTGTGACGACGTTGCGGGATGATGAGTCCGCGTGCGGGGAGGGGCAAGGGGACTGGAATGGGGTCAGCACGGATAGTGTGTCCCGGGATTTTGCGGGTTGGGGAATGGAATGGCGACGATGGAGAACTTGAATTCGTTTCGCTGGAGCGGGTCGCTGGCGCTGGTAGCGTTGGTAGCCGTGTTCGGCGGGTTTTTGTTCGGGTACGATACGGCCGTCATCAATGGGGCCAACCAGTATCTCAAGGCGCACTTCACCCTGACCTCGGTGCAGGAGGGGACGGCCGGGGCCAGCGCGATCGTCGGCTGCATTCCCGGCGCGATGTTCGCGGGCTTCCTCAGTGACCGGCTGGGCCGCCGCAAGGTGCTCTTTCTGTGCGGGATTCTCTACGCCGCCTCGGGCATCCTCTCGGCCGTGCCGCGCACGTTCACGGGCTTCCTCGCCGCCAGGTTCATGAGCGGACTGGGCATCGGGGCATCGTCGATGATCTGCCCGGTCTATATCGCGGAAATGGCGCCGAAGGCCTGGCGCGGGCGGCTCGGCTCGCTGTTCCAGTTCGGCATCGTCTCCGGCATCTTCGTGACGCTTTTCATCAACGCCCGCGTCCAGGGCCTCGGCGACGACGCGTGGAACGCATCGAGCGGCTGGCGATGGATGCTCGGGGCCGAGGCGCTGCCCGCCCTGCTGCTTCTGGCCGTGCTGCTGCGGGTCCGGGAGAGCCCACGCTGGCTGGTGCAGGCCGGACGCGAGAGCGAGGCGAGGCAGATCTTGGAGGACATCGGCGGAGTGGCACACGCCCGCGACGAGATCGCCGCGGTGCGCGAGGTGCTCGGCCAGGAGGAAGGCCAGTTCACGGAGCTGTTCGGCGAGAGGTTCCGCCGGCCATTGATTGTTGCGGTGCTGCTGATGGCGTTCTCGCAATTCAGCGGGATCAACGCGATCATGTACTACTCGACGAAGATTTTCACGACGGCAGGCACGGGGGTGAAGGATTCATTCACGGCGTCGGCCATCGTCGGACTGGTGAACCTGCTGTTCACGTTCGTCGCAATGGCATTCGTGGACAAGGCAGGCCGGCGCGCCCTGCTACTGGTCGGACTGACGGCCCAGGTTATCGCGCTCGGGGCGGTGGGCGCCATGTTCCATGCGGGGGTTCAGGGGATCGGCCTATTGATAGCGGTCATTGCCTTCATCGCCGCATTCGCCGTGGCACTGGGACCCGTCCCGTGGATTCTCTGCTCGGAGATTTTCCCGACAAAAGTGCGCGGACGGGCGATGTCCGTCGCGACATTCACAATCTGGAGCGCCTGCTACATCGTGGCCCAGACGTTCCCGGTGCTGAACGACAGTCCGCAGATCGGTCCGGCCAAGACTTTCTGGATTTACGCCGCGTGCAGTCTGCTGGGCCTGCTGTTCGTGCTGGCGATGGTGCCGGAGACGAAGGGCCGAAGCCTCGAAGAGATCGAGTCCTCCTGGTCCGCCGCCTCGAAGCCCGGCGCGGAAACCGCCTGACGCCGCAGCACTCCCGGCAGAGAACCGCACGTGCTTCGCAAGCGTTTAGCCTCGATTGCAGGCGATGCGATGGGTGGCATCCTCAAGGTCGAAGGCCTTGGCAATGGCGAATGGGCAAACCATCGCCAAGCTGCGTTTGACGATGCTACCCGGAAATACGAAACACTCAGGCGTAATCAGCATCAGGCGGCGTTGGTGGAGGAGACGCCGAATGCAACCCGGAGCACGACGCCCACGGAATAGGCCAGAGCCGCCGCGACACCTCCGATCACGAACGTCTGCAGGCCCGACCGCAGCAACGACCGCTGCAACACCCACCCTTTCAGTACCCCGATGCCCGCGAACCCCATGCAGGACAGCACCGCGCTGGCGGCGAACAGGTGAGCCGCGGGGAACACGGGGACAAAAAAGGGCAGCAGCGGGATGAATCCAAAGACGACGAAGGCCAGGAAAGTGGCCGTCGCGGAGCGCAACGGCGTCGAGGCCGTCTTCTGGAGATCCAACTCCTCCAGGAGCATCGTGTCCACCCAGATGTCCCGGTTGCGAGTGATGACCTCCACGATGTTGTCCAGCACGTGGCCCCGGAATCCCTTGCGTCGGAAGATTTCGCGTATTTCGCGCTCTTCTCCCTCTGGAAACTCTTGGACCTGCCAGTACTCGTCTTCACGAGCGGTTTCGACTTCCTCGCGGCGGCTGCGGGTGCTCAGGTAGTTGCTGACCGCCATGCTGAATCCGTCGGCGATCAGGTTGGCCATGCCCAGGATCATCACCACGGCCAGAGACAGGTCGCCCCCCGTGCTCCCGGCGACGACGGCGAAGGTGGTGACCACGCCATCGACGGCCCCGAGGACTGCGTCGGCGAGAGGACTGGCGCGTTCCCCGGCGGAGATCCGGGCGCGAATCGCGCTGGGGCGATGCTCGACCTGCAAGTCCCGCTGTTTGCTATGGAGCCACATGGGATCAGTACCGGCCGCAAGCCGCTTGCGCCGATTCAAGCCGGAGGGTCCCGGCCGCACCCGGGAGGTCAATCCTCGTCGTCGCCATAATACAGCCGCGACATCTCATCGAGCATGGCCAGGGCTTTCTTGGCCCTGGCGCTCAACTCCGTGCCGTTGCCGGCCGCCACAGCCACCTGCTGATCGACGATGTACTGGTCAAATGCGACGACCACCTGGTCGCCGACGCGAGCCGAGACGATCGGCCGCGCACGCACCCACGTGCCACGGACCGTGCCTAATGTATCGGAAGCCCCGTCGAGGTCGCCGTCGGCACAGGCCTTGATGATCTGTCTCTCCAGCACCTCTAGTGTGTTGATCTCGGGCGGTATTGTGGGGTTGTAGAACGCGTACATCTCGACGGCGGCCGCATTCACGTCGTTGGCCGCCTGGATTGTCCTCGCCGAGTCGCGTGCGGCGGACGCCTCCTTCAGCGCTGCCAGTGCTGCATCGAGCTGACTGACGAGCATACTCGCTGGGAATCGCCTGGGCTCGGACGATGGATTGACGGTGGGGTGTTTGTAGTCCTGCCAGGCATCGCTGATTTCCCGGATATAGGCGTACACCCGCGGCCAGTCTTCCGTCGGAACGCTGACGACGATCGCCTCTGCTCTCTGGCCGATCTTCTGCAAGGCCGGCTGCGCGGCCTCGATGGGGCTCACGTACCCAAGCCGCTCAGTCGTGTTCTTGTGGCAGGAGGCCGCAAGCCCCGCAACCACACACATCAAGAAAATACTGATATAGAATTGTCTTGGCATCGAAGTAACCTCCCTGCAACGCGTGCTCTGCGTCTGCATGGCTATGAATCTGTTTCCTTTGTTCTGCTCACTGCGCGCCTCTCTGAAAGGCTGCCGCACAGCGAATAGTCATCTCATGACAATCCTGCTCACCGCCCCCCTCTTCTTGAGCGTACGGGCGGCGAGGGAGCGTCGGGATAGGAAACTGGCGCGTTCCGGCCCTCTGAAATGCTGATATGGATGTGAGCTATCCGCGAAATGAAGAGTCAAAACATGCGGTGTAGAGCAGGCAAGTGCTCAACGCCCGGGGTGAGCAGAACTCCCTCCGAGCTTTGCGCGCGCAGCCGCTCAGTGTCCACGATCCAGGTCTCAAGTCTGGAGCGGCGCTACATTTGTCTTGGTGGTCCTGCCGATCATCGGCTGACTGCTTAGTGGTTTGCCAAGCCGGGGGACGGAGTCGCCGCGTGCCAATTCGCTGGATCGTTTCCGTACTCGCCGCGAGTGGTCCGGCTCAGGGATGAACCCTTGCCATCGGCCTGCACCGGCCACGGGTCCACGCCTTCGGCGAAATCCTGCGGATGTGAGCCGTCGCTGTATACCACCCGGTCCACTCGAATCCAGGTGGGACTGCCTTTTCCATCCGGGTCGTCGGGCTTACTCAGCTCAATCTTTTCCCCGCCGTCAGCCAGATTGCCTATGCCCCAGGCAAGGACTTTCACACCCGCAGGGGCTGTGTACTTCGAGTTGAACATGGTCGCATCCTTGACCAGCAGCAGATACTCCCCGGCGGCAAGCGTCACGGGCGGGTCCGTCGGGAATAGTAGCTCAATACTCGGATTCTCCGGATCATCTGTGAATCGCCAGGGAAGCTCTCTATCGGCATCGTACAGAGTCACAGGCTGGCTGCTGATATTGACCAACTCCACGTACTCCGCATCGGCAGGTGCATCCGGGTGGTACATGATCTCATTGATTACGACAGGCCCCACTTGCGGGGCGGCATTGGCTGCTCCCGGCGTGGCCGTACTCAGGGCCACGACGTTGTACGTGCCTGTGCTCTTTTGATAGCGCCCAAGAGTAACTCCCGCTTCAGAGGCATCGAACTTCTCCTGCTCGCTGTAGCCGGTCAGCACTCCCGCAGAACCCGAGTGCAGATACACCGTCTCCCCGGTGCGGCTGAGGGCAAAGGGCTTCTTACAGCCCGGATCGCTGCTATTGCCGAAGTGCTTATCCTCATAGAAGACCTTGTACCCGCCGGCCGCGATACTTGTGCCGTCAGCGATCTTGTACTTGGTCAGATCGTTGGCATCATCACTGAGGAACCAGCCTCCGATGTCGATTGCCTGTGCGGTCGTGTTGTATAGCTCGATCCAGTCGGGTCCGCTTCCCTGGGAGTTGGCCAGCAGCTCATTGATGACGATAGAGCCTAATGCAGGCACTTGTCCGCTATCGTCAGTACCGGGAGAGCCGCCTGCATGAGCGCTGGGCCGCCAGGCACCCTTACTGCCGTAGCTGTTCGGGTCCGTGGTCTTGGGGCTTTGAGCCGTCAAAGAAAATCCCAGGCCATCAGTGATATCGAACCAGTTGTCTTCATAGTGGAAGTCCTGAATCACCGCCCCGGCCGCATTGAGCAGCTCGATCCGCTCGCCGGCATTGTTCAGGCTGCCTGCATATTCGCCGACAACAGGCAAGCCTGAGCCGTACTTGGCAGTAAATGCGGCGGTATCCTTGACCACCAGGCAGTAGGCATTCGGCGCCAGATCGAAGCTCGGGAAGGTGAAATCCACGCCGTTGGTGAACTTCACCAGATTCAGATTGATCTTGGCCGAGCCGATATTGGTCAGCTCGATGAATTCCGTATTGGGATCATCGGGATTGCCGGTGTCGGCCGGGTGGTACATGATCTCGCTGATCCGCAGACTCTCGACCACCGGCCCAACGGCAAACACCGCCTCATTCAACGCGCTCCAGACATTGCCGCTTCGTGTGCGGGCCATGATACGCGTGCTCTTTGTCAGCGTCACGGGACTCGCGTACTTGACGGCGGTCGAAGCAATCCCACCGGCCTGGGTGGGCGTCTCTTGGCCCGCTTCAAGTGACGCGGTGATCAGGAAATCGGAGCTGCTGGTGTTGACATTCAGGCCGTGAATGGCCAGGATGTTCTGCCCCTGTCGCAACAGATTGATGTGGTCCCCGATGGAAAACGACTCGGGATCGCCGGCCTCGGTGCTCACCTCCGAGGCCGAGTTCCACACGGGCGTGCCCGTGAAGCCGACTCGCTGCACTTCGGTGCCGTTGAGGTAGGCGATGAAGCCGTCATCGTACCGCATCTTAAGAGTCAGCAAAGTGAACTTGCTCGGGTCGGAGGTCAGCGTGAACGGGATACGGATGTAGCAACTGTTGTTGTTGCGCATGTCCGTGTCCACATTGAGAGTGATCAGAGACTCGTATCCGGAGCTGCGTTCGTAGCCGACGCCGCCGGGACTGCCGGTCACGGATTTCCAGCTTGAATCGTCAAAGGCCCCGCCGCCCTTCCAGGCGTCAGCGATCTCGCCGGTGGGGACGAGGACGCGTTTGGCGGCGTTCTCGGCCACGAGAACCTGCCCCGCCGGCGTGGCGCCGCCGGCCTTCTCCGGCAATCGCGGGTCGGCGCCGTCGAGCGTATAGTAGATGTCGCTGGCGGCCTGCATCTGCACGGCCGAACCGGCTGTGACATGCCCGCCGCGGGGAGTGAGCGCCGGCGGGTCCACGCTCGGGTACCAGCCCTGAGTCTTGAACTGGTTGAGCACGACCGTCGTCCGTTGCGGGAAATAGTTCTTCACCATGTTGTTGATGTCGGGGAGCCAGTCGTCGTCCCTCGTGCGCGGTTTGCTGACCTTGGAGTCACCCCATCGGGCCGACTCGCCAATGATGGCCATGTCGATCTGCTGGGCGCGGGCCATGAAGCGGTCGATACACGGCTGGGGGGTCAGGCCGCCGCCGTTGAAGAAGTACTTGTACACGCGGTCGGCGAACCGCATGCGGTACTCAGGGTGAAGAATCAGGTGCGTGTGCAGCCACAAAGGATTGGAGTTGTTGAACGTGCGGCCTACGGCGAGGGTCGATGCGGCGAACAGACGCGACTCGTTCAGGTCCCACAGGGAGTGCTCCGCGTCATGGCGGAAGAATTTGAACCCGTCGGGATGCACCCGGTTGTAGATGCCGTAGAAGTTGTTGCAAACCAGGGCCCAGGCACTGACCGGGCCGTCCGGATCGCCGACGTAATAAGTGCACAGCATGTAATCGATGAGATTGTCCACGTCGAGCAACTTCTCATACGCGGAGTTCGGCGTGCCGTCGGGGTTGAGGCCCTGGACGCGGTAGTACGTCGCGTCGTTATTGAAGCCCGTGTTGGAGGCGTCCCAGAGGCGTCGCCAAGCGTCAAGCGCGCCGTCGGTCGCCTCGATATCGTAGCCGCCGTTGCCGGCGCGGGACTTGACGACGTCATAGTCCTCCTTGGCCGGGCCGAAATATGCCTCGGCATACGACGCCTCTGAGCGTTCCTGCGTCTGGAACAGGCCCCAATATTGACCGTCAATGTAGAGATGATAGTACCGGCTTCGGGTATAGGGCCGGCTCATGTCCCCCTGGGTGTCGCGGGAGAAGACTTCACGGACAAACGTTTCGTGGTTGGTGCCTTCGAAGCTCCACGAATAGTTCTGGCTGGTCCGCAGATCCACCGCATCGAACTCATCGACGCCTTCATCGCCGAAGAGCGGATAGCGGAGCGTGGGCGCACCGTATTCGGCTCGGAAGAAGAGGCGAAACGCGTGCTTTGGGTTGCCGCCGCTGCGGCTCCATCCGCCGCGAATCCGCAGCCCGGCGTCGATCTGAAAGCCCTCGCTGCCATCGGGATAGATCAACTCCACCGAGACCGGCCGCTCCCAGGCTTGTCCCTGACTGTCGGCGTGGACATAGATGCCCTTCGTCGCGTCGAACAGGTTGGCCGGGTCGGTCGCCAGGGAAATCGAGGGGATTGCCAGCAGGGCGTCGTCCATCAGGTCCTTGTAGCGTGCATCGTTCACCACATCCGGGTCCATGCCGTAATTGATTGTCTGGCCGTTGACGCTTCCAGTGGGCCATCCACGCCCCGGCGAAGCGCCCGTCGGCGACTGCTTGATGATGTCGGCGATAAAGAGATAGGTCCGCGTCTCAATGGGCGAGGCCTGCCATCCGAGCTTGACGCCGATGGCGCGCAGGCAGGAGGTCTTGTTGATCAGCACGGGGCCGCCGTACACAACCGCCGTCGTGCCGGGTCGGCCAGTGACGGCGTTAAAGGGATCGCTGCCATCAGTAGTGTAATAGACAAGCGCCCCTTCCGTCGTGCAGGTGATCGTCACGGAGAATTCGCGGTCGTAGAAACCGTGCTCGAAGCTGAACTTCGGCTTGGCGACAACCCCCTGGTAGATGCAGAAGTTCGCACTGCCCGCTGTCGGGAACATCATGAAACGCCATGTGTCATTGCCGTCCGGGACTCGGCCATAGGAGACATCCGTAGTCTGTGCGCCGAAGGCGACCCTGTCGATCAATGTCACGCCGTCCTTGTCGAACAGCGCCACTTCCTCGCCGCTGGCGCTGAGCGAGAAACTGGCATGGAGCCCTGCGTCCGTCACGTCTTTGTCGGCCCAGATCACAAGGTATCCATGCGCGGCCAGGGTGGTCAGGGCCGGCTTGCCGACGGGGATCTGCCACTTCGTGGGCGTCTGCACGTCGTCGGTCAGGTACATCCCTCCCACGTCGAGCGGCGCCACGCCACGGTTATACAACTCGATCCAGTCCTCCGCCTGGCCCTGCGGGTCCACGAACATCTTGCCCGAGTTCGAGGCGAGCAGCTCGTTGATAACAACCGCCGGACCCGCATTCGGATCGTCCAGGACAGCCAAGTCAGAGCCGCCCGGCGTTTCGCCGGCGGCGGATAGACACGCAAAGCTTAAGATAAGCATCAACAAGGAAACCGACACCTCATGTGACTTGAACATCGTTCGTCCTCACTCCAACAATCCTGATGCAGTGACCGACCCCGGGCAATCCCGGCAATCTGCGTGGGCGACTGCCGAAATGCCGCTCCGCTCCGCCGAAATCGAGCAGAAATTGTCCACGGCCTGATATTATTCTACCAAACCGCCCCACGAAATCAAAGCTTTTCGCCGCCCGTCTTCCTGCTCGGCCCAGATCTTCTGCGGACGCTCAGGACGACAGAGGCCATGAAGCAGGGCAAACGCAAAGTCCCGAGAATGAATGTCCTGAAAGCACTATCCGGGTGGCACCGTCAAGGCCGAAGGCTTTGGCGATGGTTTCGCACGTACCTGGGACGCCATCGCCAAGCTGCGCTTGACGATGCCACCCACCGTACTGGAGACTTTGCGTTTGCCCCGGGTTATGAGGGCGATGGTCTTGCGTGGACGGGCGGCGGCCGATAGGATAGACTCCGGCTGGAGCTTGGGACGATGCAACGTGCAGATAGAGAGGAACGAATGATGGCGGTTTATCGTGCGGCGGAGAATCCGATCCTGCGGCCGGAGCATGTCAGGCCCTCGCGGGAGGACCTGGAGGTCATCGGCGTCTTCAACGCGGGGGCGGCGCGGTATGGCGACGAAATCATGCTCCTGCTGCGTGTGGCGGAGCGGCCGGTCCGCACGCCGACGGACACGGTCCTGAGTCCGATCTATGATGTCGATGCAGGCCAGATTGTCTTCAAGGCCTTTGCGAGGGACGATCCCTTGAACAATTTCTCCGACCCACGTTTGGTCGTGCGGCCGAAGGAGACGTACCTGACATCGATCTCGCATCTGCGACTGGCCCGAAGCACCGACGGCATCAGACTTCGGATTGACGATCAGCCGGCGATCCGGGCCGCCAATGAGTACGAGACATTCGGCATCGAGGACCCGAGAATCACACAGATCGGCGGCGATTATTACATCGACTACGTCGGCATCTCGCCGCTGGGCGTGACGACCTGCCTGGCCTCGACGCGGGATTTCCAGTCCTTCGAGCGCCGCGGCGTCGTCTTCCATCCGGACAACAAAGACGTGGTGATCTTCCCGGCGAGTATCGGCGGCAGATATTACGCGCTGCACCGGCCCCACTCATCGCTCTTTCGCCGCAACGATATCTGGATCGCTGAATCGCCCGACCTGATTGCGTGGGGCAACCATCGGCACCTGATCGGCACACGAGAAGAGATGTGGGATGAGCAGCGCATCGGGGCCGGAGCGCCGCCCTTCCGCATCGAGGAGGGCTGGCTGGAAGTCTACCACGGGGCCGACCGCGACGATCGCTACTGCCTCGGAGCCCTGCTGCTGGACGCACAAGAGCCCTGGCGAGTCATCGCGAGATCGGACAAGCCGCTCTTCGAGCCGCAAGCGCCGTACGAGTGCTGCGGCTTCTTCGGCCGCGTCGTCTTCACCTGCGGCCTGCTGTTCGAAGAGCAAACGCTGAAAATCTACTATGGTGCCGCCGACACCACAATCTGCTATGCGGAGATTCCGCTGTCAGACGTGTACAAGAACCTCGGAGTGTCAAGTGTGAAGTCTCACGTTTGAAGAACGACCTGATGGGCGTACGACGAAAAACCGGCGAAGGCTTCCGCGCGTCACTGCGAGCCAGCCAACGGCTGGCGCGGCAATGGGTGTCGCGGGCATCGTGCCCGCAATTCGAAGGCGAGACGCCTTCGACACGACCGGTGTGTCGTGGACCATTTTCTTCCCGACGCCAGCCGCGAAGCAGCCCAGCGACTCGCAATGACATCCATCGCGTCCTCACGCGTCACGAATCTGCCGTACAACCGACCTGATGCCTCCTTCGTGACGATATTTCCCTCCCCTGCCGCTGAAAGACGCCTGCGGTGGTTGAAGAATTCCGGAGCATCATGCGTCATCTAAAGAGAAGAGCCTGCAAGCGATCGACGACAGGACGCGCGTTGTTTGTCCGGTGTACCTGGGCGGCTGTTCGCCCGGAGGGATCGCCGGGCCGTGTTTCATCGGGGCGTTTCTGGTACAATATGACTGGAGCGTGGGGCTGTGGGCGTACCGCTCCAAGGGACATTGAGAGATGATTCTGCCGTGGCGAGTCGATGTTCCGCAGGAGTGGCGGCCGGTGATGAATTGGTTGATCATCCTGGCCACGATTGGAGTGTTCTGGCTCCAGGTGAGGGACATTGCGGAATACAGGGCTCACCGACAGGACCACACGTACCGAGTGCCAGACCGGGAGCCGGGAGCGAGACCGACGGCAGTCCCTGACGACCGGCCCGATGAGGATCAAAGGATGCCGCCGGGCATCACCGGCGAGTGGATGCTTCGCGGCTGGAGCCTCAAAGGGCTGTTCGGCTACATGTGGCTGCATGGCGGACTGTTCCACCTCCTCGGAAACATGTGGTTTCTCTGGATCTTCGGCAACGCGGTCTGTGCCAAGATCGGCAATCTGAAGTATCTCCTCTGGTACATCCTCCTGGGCATGGCGGCCGGCGTGGCCCACCTGCTCGCAGGGTACGACGTAGCGCTCGGGGCCAGCGGCGCCATCAACGGCATCGTCGGGACGTACCTCGTGCTATTCTATGAGAACGAGATCACGTGCCTCTGGACCATTTTCTTCGTTTACTGGCGCTGGTTCACGATCAGCAGCATCTGGATGATTCTGTTCTGGCTGCTCTGGGACATTGTCGGGGCCGCTTTCCTCAGTGGGAGTTCGAACACCGCCTACTTCGCCCACCTGGGCGGCTTCGGCACGGGGTTCGGCATCACGCTTCTGCTGTGCATGAAGGACTGGATCAAGATGGAGACGTATGAGAAGTCCCTGTGGCAGGCGTGGCAGGAGCATAAACACGGCCGGAAGGACCCCTTCGACCAATACTACGGCCGGCTGGGGATGCTGATGAAGGAACAGGAGCAGCAGCCGGCACCCACCCCGCCTGCCCCGCCGCCGAAGACCGTCCCCATGATCGATCCCGTCACGGGCGATATCGAACGCGGGCCGTCGAACGGTAGTGCCGTCGTTGTTGCCTGCTCCTCGTGCGGCAAGTCCATCAAGGCGACGCGCCAGTATGCGGGAAAGGTTGTGCTGTGCCCCCACTGCAAGGGCCAAGTCCTGGTCCCCGATGCGCCGCCTGCTGGGCCCGCAGGTCCGCAAAAGCTGGCGTCCGCAGCAAACTCAATACACGCGAGCGAGACGTGGATCCGGTTTCGATGTCATTGCGGCAAGGCCATCAAGGTCCCGGCCCGCCTCGCCGGACGGTCCGGCAAGTGCCCTCAGTGCGGCTCAAGGATCACGGTGCCTCGCCCTGGCGTCGCTGGTGAATCCGCTTGAACAGCCAGATGTCACTCTGCATCTTCTGCGCCAGGTCGGGGTAGTCGGCCACCAGGTCGGAGGTGATATCCAGGGCCTCCTCGAACCTGCCGGCACGCGTGAAGACTTCCGCCAGGAGGAAATGGGCGGGGACATAATCGGCGAGACGTACCCGCAGGCTTTGCAGAGCGTCGATGGCGATCTCGAAGTCGCCGCAGATGTAGCTGCGCACGGCCTGGCGGAACTCCCTGGGCTGCCGCTGATACTGAACCTGCCGGTAGCCGAACCACGCCAGCACAGGCAGCGCCAGCACCAGCAGCGCCGGGCGCTGCGTCACCACGGCCGGAAGCACGGACAAATACAAGGACGCGGCCAGCTTGGGCAGGACCGAATGTTCCGTCGTAAAGCCCATCGGCCTTCTGACCAGAGCGGCCAGCGGCTCATCTACAAGGCCCTGCCGCTGCCGGAGCTGTCCGAGGAAATCGTCGATCTCGGCGGCCCGCTTGGCATGCTTGTAGAATTCGATTGTCGTGCCCCTCGGGACTACTTGCAGTCGCACCGTTTTGACTTTGCAGAGGAACATGACCAGAAAGACGCCGAATCCGATGCAGCCGGCGACAAACAGGACCAGCAAGAGGAGCAACACAACGACCGCGGCAACGGTGTTTGGTCTCTCCATGTCTACGAAGCGAGAAGCCAGGCCGTAGGACCCGGCGACGAGCAGCAGTTGCGACAACAGACACAGCAGGGCTGCGATCAGGCGCTTGCCCTCGAATCGCCGGCCTTCGGAGATCGTGACCTGTTCCACCGGGATCTGCATCTCCGAGTCCGTCGCCGCCTGCCGCTGCCCGAACAACAGGATCGTGCCCTCCAGGCCGAGATACGCATGCCGGATATTGTCTACTTTTCTGATCCGGATATAGATTGGCTCCGGACTCACGTCAGGCCCCCGTTCCCAGCGATAACAGTTTCAAGTCTGAAGAGACCCTTTACACCTCAGACTTCACACTTCGATTCTCAGGTCGGGGTTGCCGGGGCCGAAGTGCTTGAGCATGACGATGGGGTCGGCCTTGGAGGCGTTCGTGATCCTGACACCCTTCTTGGCGGCCTGCTCGGTGACGAAGAACTCGTCGAACGTGAGCTGGCCGTAGCGGATCATTGTCGGGGTCTCGATCTCCCAATTGCCGATCGTGCCGTGGCCCTGCATCATGATGAAGCCGTAGGCGCCGGCGTCTTTGATTGTCACCGTCGCACCCGGCTGGACCGTCAACTCCTTGGCGCTGAAAGTGTCGGACTTGTAGCAGATCCAGTTCTCGACGAAACCTTGCTTTCCCATGTCCCGGACCGGATGTGCGGGCTTCGGCCGCATGAAGCGGTTCTTGACGAAATCCGGATCGACGTTGAGCTCCCAGTCGATGACACTGAGCAGCCAATCCACGTCGCCCTGCTTATCCTTTGGCGTGTCCTTCCACAACAGTTCTTTGGGCACGACCTGGTTGTGGGTGATGTTCTCATACATTGCAAAGACGTCCGAGGCCTTCTGCGGCTCATACGTACACAGGCTGCCCGGGGCGTGAAGAACGCCCGGCGGGACGTCCCATCCGGTCCCGACATCGAGCCGATAGGCCGGGGCCAGAGACGTGATCGAGTTGTCTCTACCCTCGGCGGCGTCCTGCAGTGCCTTGCGGACCTGGTCTTTGGTCACACCGGGATTGAGGCCGAAAAAGGTGTAGGGGAAGTCGCCGCCGTAGTTGTTCACCTGGGGCGGGAAATAATACGCCTCGGGCTTGCCAAGCTGGCCGGTGAGCTTCGCGTGCTTGTCGCGGTGGTGAATGTGGTGCGGCAAGGCACCTTTGTTATCGAAGAATTTTGAGTACATGGGCCAGCGCCCGTGCTTCTTCCAGATGCGATCGCCGATGATCTCGCCCTGCAACTCCTCGATCGCGTCGCGCAGGAGGATTCGCTCGGTCTTGCCGCCGCCCTCGAAGACGATAAAGCTGAGTCCCTCGTTGGGCGAGGTCAGCGGCCCGTTGTCGGCCGGCGTCGTCGAGGCGAACCACCGCTCGTCGATGCCGCCTCGCTCGCCGCCCATCGCATAATAGTCATCCGGGTGCAGCTTGATTCGCCGGCCCGGAACGCAGAACGACCTCGGCACCCAATTCGGCGCCAGCCGCAGAATGCCGCCGCCCTGCTCCAGGGCTCTTTCAGCAATTCTCTTTACCGCCATGGCATATTCCCCTTTCTTGGACGTAGTGGACGATATGGACATTGTGGACCTACACGTCCTGTTCGTCCACTATGTCCACCGCGTCCACGCCGTCCACTCTTTACGATTTCACCTTTTCCCACTTGCCGTTCTTCGCCGAAGCCAGCACGGCGTCGCACACGTACTGGGTGGCCAGGGCCTCGCGGAAGGTCGGCGAGGTCGGTTTGCCCTTTGCCAGGGCCTCCAGAAAATCAGCGACCTGGTGGACGAAGGAGTGCTCGTAGCCGATTTGCAGGCCCGGCACCCACCAGTGTCCCATATACGGCTGGTCACCGTCGGTGACGTGGATCGACCGCCAGCCGCGGACGATCGACTCATCCCGATGATCGAAGTAGCTGAGCCGGTGCAGGTCGTGCAGGTCCCAGGCGATCGAGCCGTGCTCGCCGTTGATCTCGAAGGTGTACAGGGCCTTGTGCCCGCGGGCGTAGCGGGTGGATTCGAAGTTGCCCAGCGATCCGTTTCCGAAGTGGCAGAAGAACGTGCAGGCGTCGTCGATGCCGACCGGCTCGACCTTGCCCGTGTCCACGTTCATGCGCTCTTTCACGAACGTCTCGGTCATCGCGCACACGGAGGTGATGGGCCCGTTGTGCCACATGGCCGTGTCGATGCAGTGGGCCAGCAGGTCGCCCGTCACGCCGGAGCCGGCCGCCTTGACGTCCAGCCGCCACGTGGCCATGCCGCCCTGCGGCACCTTCGCCGAGATCGTCCAGTCTTGCAGGAACACGGCCCGGTAGTGGAAGATGCGTCCCAGCCGGCCGCTGTCGATGAGCTGCTTGGCCAGCGTCACCGCCGGCACCCGCCGATAGTTGAACGACACGAGATTGGCGACCCCCGCCTTCTCGACCGCCTTGACCATCGGCTCGGCTTCCGCCCCGGTCCGCGCCAGCGGCTTCTCGCAGATGATCATCTTGCCCGCCTTCGCCGCCGCGATAGCGATCTCCGCGTGGTAATTATTCGGCACGCAGATGTCCACAATCTCGATGCTCTTGTCGTCGATCACTTTGTGCCAGTCGGTCGTGTACGACTGATAGCCCCATCGGTCGGCGAAAGCCTTCGCCTCCTTCTCCTCCAGTCCACAGATCGTCTTGAGCACGGGCTCGTACGGCACGTCGAAGAAATTGCGCACCCTGCGGTAGGCGTTGGAGTGCGTCCGGCCCATGAACCCGTAACCGATGATGCCAACGTTCAGTGGTTTGGTCATTGGAGTATTCCTTATTCAAAGGAGTTTCAAGTTTGAAGTCAGATTGTTGATTTTTGATTTGGGATTCGCGACTCTTCTCAAATCAAAAATCACACTTCCAACTTCACACTTCAACTTACGCGTTCCATCCGTGCGCGGCGCGCACTTTGAGCATCACATCGAGAATTTCATTCCAGGTGCCCTGCGTTTCGAGCATCGCGTTGGGGAACATGCAGCCGTCCCAGCAGATGTGCTGAATGCCGCGCGCCGGGGCGTCCTTGAGCCAGTAGCCGGCGCAGCGGACGATGTCGAGCTTGCCGTTGGGGTCGTTGGCCGGGCAGTGCTTGCCCGTCTTGTCGTGTGTGCCGGCGCCGCGCACCTGGCCGTCGTTTTGCGCCACGTGGAAGTCGATCGTCCAGAGCCGCAGCTTATCGGTCATCGTCTTGTAGGCGGCGTAAAACTCCTTCTCTGAATAGCCGGGCTTCAAGAGGGCAGCCTCCGGCGCATTGTAGCCCATCAGGTACAGGTATGTGTGGGCCATGTCGGCCTGGAAGCCAAGGGCCTCCGGCATTCCGACCGCCTCCAGGAGGTCGAGCATGGCCTTCCAACTGTGCATGCCGGCCCAGCAGATCTCGCCCTCGGCGGCCAGGCGTTCGCCGTGATCGGAGGCGATCTTGGCCGCGTCACGGAACGTCTCGGCGATCTTCGCGGTGTTCTTCTTCGGGTCCTTGCTCCATCTCTCGACGTTGCCGTCCGCCGAATCGATCCGGATCACGCCGTACTTGCGCACGCCGTGCTTGTTGAAGACCTCAGCGATGCGGCACGCGGTCCGCACGGCATTGAGGAATTTCTTGCGGGCCACTGCATCCCCCATCGCCGAATCGCCGACCGTGCCCGGCCAGACCGGGGCGACCAGCGAGCCGACGTTGAAGCCGTACCCCTGAATCAGGTCGGCGATTCTTCTCAGTTGGTCGTCGCTGGCGTTGGGATCGGTGTGCGGCAGGAAAAGGAAGTAGTCGATGCCGTCAAACTTCTGGCCGTTCACCTCGGCGCCGGCGGTCAGTTCGAGCATCCGCTCGAGACTGATCGGCGGCTCCTGGCCCGGCCCATCTCCTTTGCCGACCAGCCCGGGCCACATCGCATTGTGAAGCTTGGGGAGGGTATTTGAACTCATCTTGGGCTCCTTCAGTAGCATGGGCATCTTGCCCATGGGTCGCAGGGCCATCTTGGCCCTGCAAATTCATCATCTTTCCATGGGCGAGACGCCCATGATATTCACGGGCAGGATGCCCGTGCTACTTCTCACTTGGCTGCTTCCCAGCCGTTCTTGATCGTCTTGAACCCAAACTGATAGCACTCCTCCGGGCTGGCCGACAGCTCGCGCCACACGCAGGTCGTCGCCGCCAGCTCGGGCAGACTCGTGCCGAACGCCTCGATCGTCAACCACCGGTCGTAGCCGCCGGCGCGCAGCGCCTTGAAGATTTTGCCGAACGGGACATGTCCCTTGCCCGGCGTGCCGCGGTCGTTCTCCGAGATGTGCACGTGTTTGATCGCACCGATGTTCTTCGTGATGCAGCCGACCGGGTCCTTCTCCTCGACGTTGGCATGGAACGAGTCGTACATGACGCCGAAGTTCGGATGATTGACCAATTTTGCGTACGCGGCGCCGTCATCCATCGTATTGAGGAAATAGCACTCGAAGCGATTGAGGCACTCGACGGCCAGCGTCACACCGGCCTTCTGGGCGTAGTCGGCGGTCTTGCGGTGGACCTCGGCGGCCCGCTGCTTCTCCTCGGCCGTCGGACCCCTGCCACTGAAGAACTTTGCGCCCAGCGGCTGATAGAACGGCCCGGCCAGCACCTCCGAGCCCAGCGCCTTGTTGCAGTCGATGACCCACTTGAGGTAATCGACCGCCCCCTGGCGATGCTTCGGCTCGGCACTGATCGGGTTATGCTGCTCGTCCGGCATGACCGTACAGGTCGTGCACGCCAGCCCGTTGTCCCTCAGGGCCTTGGCCACCTTCTTGTAGTGCGCGACGTCCCCGCCGAACAGCGGGACCTCCACACCGTCAAAGCCCGTCGACTTCAGCTTGCCCAGAATCCCAAAGTGTTCTTCCGTCACGAAGGGCGTCCAAAGCAACAGATTCATCCCGATTCTCATACAGACCCCCGACAAGGATTGCAAAGATGTGTATTCGCATGTCTTCGCGGATGCGTAGCCATCATACCAACGACGACCGACAAGTGCCTACCGACAGCCCGGGGCCCCGACCCCCAGCGCAACCCCCTTCTACCGCCCCCCACACCCCCTGTCAACGGTTTTTTGGCGGCCTCAGCGGTCCGGCGTTCTGTCCCCTCTGACCCACACCCAGGGCAATCGCAAAGTCCCGGAAGGAGAGGTGCCGGGTGGCATCGTCAAGGCCGCAGGCCTTGGCGATGGTCCTACGCAGGGGAAGATCGCCATCGCCAAGCTTCGAGGCTGTGTCACAATTCGAAAATCGGCAAGTCGATCCTCATTCTCAGGTCAGAATCAAGGGTGCGATGGACCAAAATGGGCCAAAACACCAATTGTGACACAGCCTCTTCGCTTGACGATGCCACCCACCACGTTGGGCGACTTTGCGTTCGCCCTGGACCCACACCACGACTCTCTTGCTTTTTCAACTGCGACGTATAGGATTGGGACCGTGACACGGCGAAGGAGCAGACATGACCAAGTCCAATGCCCAGATTGCCGACGCGAGTTCACCCGGACCCGCCCGATGGCGGCGAGCGGCGCCCGTCGTCACGTTGCTCCTTCTCTCACCCTTCATTTCCGAAGTCCTGTTCGGCGCCACTCACATGACCACGCTGTTCGTCTTCGTCCCGCAAATGGGCACGTGGGGTTGCGGCGCGTTGATTATCCGCTACCTGGTGCAACATCAACAGCGGAATTGGACGTCCATTCTGCTGTTGGGCATCGCGCTGGCTACAGCCGAGGAATGTGTCATCCAGCAGACGTCGCTGGCCCCGCTGGTCGGCGTCGATCCAGCCCGCGTCTACGGCCGCATCCTGGGCGTCAACTGGGTCTATCTGCTCTGGGCGCTGGGTTACGAAAGCATTTGGGCCGTCGTCCTGCCTGTCCAGCTCACCGAGACGGTCTTTCCGGCTCGACGCGATGATTCCTGGATTGGCCGCCGGGGACTCGCTATTGCCGTCACTGTCTTCGTGCTCGCCTCCGTGGTTGCCTGGTATTCATGGACTCAAGTGGCCCGGCCCCAGGTCTTCCACGTGCCGTCCTATCAACCTCCACTGCGCTCGCTTCTCATCGCGTTGACGATCATCACGGTGCTGGCGGTGATCGCCCTTGTCCCGCAATCGTCTCCGCGACCCGGTCAACGAGATGCCCGACCGGCACCGCGTCCATGGCTGGTGGGAACGGTCACCTGCGCACTGAGCTTGCCGTGGTTTCTCCTGCTAGCTCTGGCGTACGGTGCAGCGCCTGCCCTCCCTTCCGTCATCCCCATCGTGATCGGCCTCGTCCTGGCGGCCAGCGTCTTCTTCCTCATCAGATGCTGGGCAGCCGGTTCCTCCTGGCACGATATCCACCGTCTTGCGGCGGCCTCTGGTGCGCTGGTGGCCAGCATGTTGGCTGGGTTCAAAGTCAGCGGCATTGTCCTGCCTGTCGACTACATCGGCAAGCTGGTCTTCGACGGGATCGCGATCCTCTTGCTCGCCCGCCTGTCCTCGCGCCTTCGAGCCAGCGAGCACACCAGGAGTACCTGAGGCCCCGCCGCTCCGGCCGTCGCCGGGCGCGATCTCGGGCACTCACACAATGAGGCGAATGGCTCTCCGGCTATGGCCTTCGGTCGGGCGTGGATAGGCGGATGTGCGTGGGTTGGTCGGGGTCACAGGTCAGGCGGCCGGAACAAATGAGGTAGAAGAGAAAGGCCCGATCACCCGAGACGACCGCGTCGGCATGGCCGCCGTGTACTTTGTCGTCCTCGCCGGTCCCCGGCGTGACAAGCAGGCTCTCCGGCTGCTTCGTCCACCGGGTCGCGTCGGTGGAGCGATATACGGCCAGTCCTTTTTCCGATTGGTCCACGATCAGCCAGTAATAACCTGAAGATCGGAAGGCCTTGGCGATGGTCCCGCATGCCTGGGACGCCATCGCCAAGCTGCGCTTGACGCTGCCACCCGCAACCGTCTGCTTACCCTGCCACACTCTTGCCGCGCACCCATATCGCTTTCGGTGGCCTTTTGAATTGACTGTGCGCCGGACGGCTGGTACAGTGACGGGCGAAGTTCGTACGTATACGTAGGGTCCGCGGGAGGTCCATGGTGACATCCGGGCATGACATGGCGATGGGGCTGAGGGCGGCCTACTGGGCGATGCACCGGCAGACCGACGCATGCCTCGCCAGGCGAGGCGTGACGGCCGATCAATTCGTGCTGCTGGCCCTGCTGGCGGAGCGGGACGGGATCAGCCAGCAGGAGCTTGTCCGGCGGGCCTCCTCCGACGCCAACACCGTTCGCGCCATGCTTGTCCTGTTGGAGAGCCGCGGCCTGGTTGTGCGGGGACAGCATCCCACCGACGGCCGGGCTCGCAGGGTCACCCTGACGCGCAGGGGACGGCGAGTTTACGAGCGATTGTGGGCGGAAAGCGAGCCGCTGCGACAGCGACTGCTGGACGCCTTTGAGCCGGAGGAGACAGATACCCTCGTTGACTTCCTTGCCCGCATTGGCGGGGCGATGACGCCCTCACCCGCGGGCAAGCCGGCACGACCATTGAAAGGAGAGAAACGATGAACACCCGAAGAGCAATCATTGCAGTCACAACCGCAGCGATATCGGCGGCATTCATCTTGGTTTCGACGGCGTCGGCGCAGCCGGCGGAGCGCGGGCGGATGGCTCGCCCTCAGGGCCCACGAGTCACTTCGCCTGAGGTCGCCGCGGACCGGCACGTCACGTTCCGCATCCTGGCACCAAAGGCGGAGGCGGTGCGGTTCAGCGGCGGCGATGTTCCCGGGGTCGGCCAGGGCGCGGAAATGAAGAAGGACCCGAACAGCGTCTGGGAAGCGACGCTTGGCCCGCTCGATCCGGGGGCATATCGCTACAATTTCAACGTGGACGGCGTATCGGTGATCGATCCGCGCAATCCCGCCACCAGCGAATCCAACACCAACACTTGGAGCCTCGTGGTCGTTCCGGGCTCGGAGTTCATGGACACCAAGGACGTGCCGCACGGTGCCGTGGCCGAGGTGACGTACTTCTCCAAGTCGCTCAAGCGCTTTCGGCGCATGCACGTCTACACGCCTCCCGGGTACGAATTGGGCCAGGGCAAATTCCCCATTTTCTACCTGCTGCATGGGGCGGGCGATTGTGACGACGCCTGGACCTCAGTCGGCCGGGCGGGATTCATCCTGGACAACCTGATCGCCGCGGGCAAGGCCAAGCCGATGGTCGTGGTCATGCCCGCCGGTCACACAGGTCCCTTCATGTTCCGCCCGCGCGGCGAGTCCGGCCAGCCACCTGTCGATGAGTTCGCGCAGGATTTCCAAACTGACATCATGCCCTACGCGGAGAGCCATTACCGCGTCTACACCGACCCGGAGAATCGCGCTATCGCGGGACTGTCCATGGGCGGTGGCCAGACCCTGAATATCGCGATCGCCACTCCGGCGAAGTTCGCCTATGTCGGCGTGTACAGCTCCGGAATATTTGGAATCACCGGCGGTCCGGGCGGCGCTCCAGCCGGGCCAAGCTGGGAGGAGCAGCACAAGGAGGTCCTGGACAACGCCGACCTGAAGAAGACGATTAAGCTGCTGTGGTTCGCCACGGGCAAGGACGATTTCCTGGTCGGGACCTCGCGGGCCACGGTCGAGATGCTCAAGAAGCACGAATTCGAGCCCGTCTACAAGGAATCCGACGGGGCCCACACGTGGCTCAACTGGCGCAATTACCTGAACGAGTTCGCGCCGCAACTGTTCAACAAATGATTCAGCCTCAGGGTGGCATCGTCAAGGCCGCAGGCCTTGGCGATGGTTGTACAGCATCCCAGGAAGGCCATCGCCAAACTGCGCTTGACGATGCCACCCCGATCGGAAGGAGCAGTCATGGCGACGATGAGTATGAAAACCTGGTGCCTGTCGATGGTCATCCTTGGCCTGGTCGTTGCGGCCAGCGTCGGCGCTGCCGATGTCACCGGCGTGTGGACGGCCGAGTTCGATACGCAGGTCGGCCTGCAAAAATACACCTACACCCTCAAGCAGGACGCGGACAAAGTCACGGGCAAGGCCAACTCCGACATCGCAGGCGAGAAACGCGAGGTCGAGTTGAAGGACGGCAAGCTCGAAGCGGACACCGTCACGTTTGTGGAGGTCTTCGACTTCCAGGGCAACGAAATCCGGATCGAGTACAAGGGCAAGGTCTCCGGCGACCAGATCCAGTTCACGCGCAACGTGGGCGACTTCGCCACAGAGCAGTTCGTGGCGAAGCGCGCGGGCGCCACGGCTGCTGCGCCGGCCGAGAGCGCTGCCCGTCAGCCGCAGCGTCCGGCCGGAGGTATCTTCGGCCCGCCGGTGGCGCTTGGGCCCGACGACAAAGCGGCGTTCCCCCCTGCTCCCGCCGGCTTCGACGCACGTCGGGACGGGATCGGGCAAGGCAAGCTGGAGGTCGTCGAATACGACTCGAAGACCGTCGGCGTCAAACGCAAGATGGTGGTCTACACGCCGCCCGGCTATTCCAAAGATCAGAAGTATCCCGTGCTCTACCTGCTCCATGGCATCGGCGACACCGAGTCGGGCTGGACGCGGACGGGCAAGGCCGACATCATCCTGGACAACCTCTACGCGGACAAGAAGGCCGTCCCGATGATCGTCGTCATGCCGAACGGCCGGGCCTCGGCCGAGCCGGCCCCCGCCAATCCGTTCGCGGGCAACCCGTTCGAGGCATACGCGGCTTTCGAGCAGGACTTGCTCAAGGATGTCATCCCGTACATCGAGTCGCATTACGCCGTGCAGGCCGACCGCGAGCACCGCGCGCTGGCGGGTCTGTCGATGGGCGGCGGCCAGTCGCTGACCTTCGGCCTGCGCAACCTGGACACCTTTGCCTGGGTCGGCGGATTCTCCTCGGCCCCGAACACGCAGCCGGCGAAAACGCTGATTGCCGACCCATCCATCGCGAAGGAAAAGCTTCGCCTGCTGTGGGTCTCCTGCGGCGACAAGGACGGCCTGATGAGCATCAGCAAGCCGTTCCATGAGGCCCTGACGCAGATGGGCATTCCGCACATCTGGCACGTCGATTCCGGCGCCCACGCCTGGCCCGTCTGGAAGAACGACCTGTATCTCATCGCCCAGTTGCTGTTCAAGGACAAGAAGGACTGGCCCGCAACGTCAGCCTCCGGCCAGGTCGCGCCCATGGCAATCGCAGAGTCTGAGAGACAGATGGATTGAAGGCGCCAGCCGGGTGGCAGCGTCAAGGCCGAAGGCCTTGGCGATGGTCCTGCGCATGGGAAAGGCGCCATCGCCAAGCTGCGATTGACGCTGCCACCCGTATCTCGGGTGACTTCGCGTTCGTCCTGAGGCAGCGCCCTCCCAATAACCGGGTCCACCGCGCTGGGGGAAAAAGTGTGAGGTGGGGACTCCACGAGGCGTGACGACCCCGGTAGAATACGCGGCTGTCTTGTTGGTTGCGCCGATGTGTCCGGGCCACGGCCCATCTGCTATGAAAGGAGCGACTATGAACAGGAGCATCCGCCCCGCACGATGCCGGGTGAATCCCACCAGCGTTGTTGTCCTTATCGTTCTCGTGCTGGCGCTGGCAATCGGCGTCTACGCGGCACAGAAGATTGCGAGCAGCGACCTCGTGCAATCGTACTCGGGCGCGTGGACCGGCGAGCGACTGCCCGATGGGCGGCCCAAGGTCCCCGACGATATTCTCAAGCGGATGAGGAACGTCTCTATTGAGGACGCGTGGGGAATTCTGCGGAACGAGGGCTACCGCAATCAATTCGAAGGGAACTGGCAGATTCTGCACCAGGATGTGCCGGTCGTGGGCCGGGCGCTGACGGCGCAGTACATGCCGTCACGGCCAGACATGAAGAAGGTGATCGACGAGCAGGGCAAGGCGGAGGGCCGAATCGGGTCCTCGAACTCCTGGCCCATCGATATGCTCCAAAAGGGCGACGTGTACGTCGCCGACGGGTTCGGCAAGATCGTGGACGGCACCCTGATCGGCGACAACCTCGGCAACTCCATCTACGCCAAGAGCGGCAATGGCGTGGTTTTCGACGGCTCCGTCCGCGACATCGAGGGCCTCAGCGAGATCGAGGGGTTCAACGCGTTCGTACGAGGCTGGGACCCATCGTTCATCCAGGAGGTGACGCTGACGGCGATCAACGTGCCGATCCGGATCGGCCGGGCCGTCTGCCTGCCGGGCGATGTCGTCCTCGCCAAGCGCGAAGGCGTCATCTTCATCCCCGCCCACCTGGCGGAGAAGGTCGTCAAGAACTCCGAGGCCATCATGCTGCGCGACCGCTTCGGCCATCAGCGGCTCAAGGAGGGCAAGTACACGCCCGGCCAGATCGACGGCAGGTGGTCCGAGGAAATCAGGAACGACTTTCTCAACTGGCTCAAGGAGAATATGAACGACCTGCCTGTGCCGAAGGAGGCAATCCAGGAAATCCTCGACAAGAGAACCTGGTGACACCAGAGAAACTCGAAATCCGAATGTCGAAATCCGAAATAAGCACGAACGATCAAAATCCAAAGGCGTCAAACCATGCAGGAACAGAAAACGGGCAGAGGCGAAGGTTCATCGTGCTCGCGGCGGTTGCTGCTCAAGGGACTCGGCGGATTGAGCCTGGCGGGCGTGCTCGGCGCCTCCATTGAGGACCAGGTCGCGTATGCCTCGCAGGGCGTCAATCGCAGCTCGCAGCCATCACAGCTCAAAATCACGGATCTGCGCACCGCGGTCATCACCGGCTTGCCATTTACGATACCACTGATCCGGATCGATACGAACGAGGGCATCAGCGGCTACGGCGAGGTCCGCGACGGGGGCAGCAAGAAGTACGCGTTGATGCTCAAGAGCCGGCTGCTCGGCCGTAATCCGTGCGACATGGAGCCGCTGATCAAATCCATCCGGCAGTTCGGCTATCACGGCCGCCAGGGCGGCGGCGTCTCCGGCGTGGAGATGGCCCTATGGGACCTGGCGGGCAAGGCGTACGGCGTACCCGTCTACCAGTTGCTCGGCGGCAAGTACCGCGACCGCATCCGCCTCTACGCCGACAGCGGCAGCGGCAACGACAAGCAGTCCTACGCCGCCAGGCTCAAGAAGAGAATGGAGATCGGCTTCACCTATTTGAAGATGGACCTGACGCTACGGTGGCTCCGCAACGAGCCGGGGACGATGAACAATCCGCTGGACAGAAGCTGGGAGCGGTCCAGATCGACACGCCCATCCGCAACGCACGTCCAACTCACCGACAAGGGCATCGGCATCCTGGCCGATGTCATCGCCGAAATCCGCAAAGAGATTGGTTACGAGGTTCCGCTGGCCGCCGACCACTTCGGACCTCTCGATGTCAATAGCTGCATCCGGCTTGGCAAGGCCCTCGAGCCATACCAGATGGCCTGGCTGGAGGACATGGTGCCCTGGCAATTCACGGACATGCTCAAGGAGATCACGGCGGCGATCAACGTGCCGACGCTGACCGGCGAGGACATTTACCGCCTCGACGGCTTCAAGGACCTGATCGATCAGCATGCGGTGGACATGGTCCAGCCGGACCTGGCTACCGCCGGCGGCATCCTCGAAACCAAGCGGATCGGCGACTACGCCGAGGTACACGGCATGCCGATGGCCATGCACTTCGCCGGCTCGCCCATCTCGTTCATGGCCAACGTGCACTGTGCCGCCGCCACGGAGAACTTCGTCGCCCTGGAGCACCACGCCGTCGATAACCCCTGGTGGGAGGACCTCGCTACCGGCATTGAAAAGCCCGTGTATAAACAGGGGTACGCCAGCGTGCCCGGCACGCCGGGGCTCGGCGTCGAGCCGAATCTCGACGTGGTCAAGCAGCACCTGATGCGCGGCGAGGAATGTTTCGGCCCGACCGACGAATGGGACACCCGCGACGCCAACGACCGGCTATGGAGCTGATCGCGAATCGGAAACCGGATTGCGGGTGCAGAACGCGGGCGCCATGCTTACGCTCGCGTAGGCATGATCTGCCACGGGTCGTGCACATTTGCTGAGGTGGAGCGGAAAGGAGTTGCATAGTGAAGCTGCGATATCATCACGTGGGCATTCCGACGAACAAGTCTCTGACGCGGGAGGACTACAGCGAAGAACATAAGCTGTACGCCTCGGGATACTTCGAGAGCCCCTACGGCGTGGAGTGGATGAAATTCGATCCCGATTGTCCCCTGCCGGAGCTGGTCAAGACCGTCCCGCACGTAGCCTTCGTCGTGGACGATCTCAAGGCCGCTCTCGCCGGCAAAGAAATCCTGATCGAGCCGAACAGCCCCACCGAGGGCGTGACCGTCGCCTTCATCGTCGATCACGGCGCCCCGATCGAGTTCCTCCAGTTCGACCGCCCCGAATCCGAGATCTGGCCCCACGAGGCCAAGTTCAGAATCGACTGATCGCTCGTACCGACGCTGTACTACCGATTCCTTCCGGGAGTCTCGTATCTCCGGGTGGCATCGTCAAGGCCGCAGGCCTTGGCGATGGCTTGGCCGGGTTCTGAGAAGACCATCGCCAAGCTCCGCTTGACGATGCCACCCGGATTGCTGCCGCAACCTGCGAAGAACTCAACGGGAATCGGTATAAGGTGTTTCTTTTGGCGCCCCCGAGATTCAAGAAGGCAGGCCGCGAGGGCCGATAAGGGGGAAGGCTGCGCATTCGTTTTGGGCTCGCTCGAATGTGCGCGAGTGAGTGCAGGAAGGTTGGCGGCCGCGGGCGGTGCTCGCCCGGATCTTGTTCGATGGGGGTTTATGACAACATCGCGGCCACCGAAAGAGGCGCCCGCATCATCCGTCCCCTGGATCGGGGGGAATCCCGGAGGGCCGGAACAAACGCAGGCTGTCCCCGCGGATGCTCACGCCATCACTGAGCGCGCGTCGCGAGAGAAGACTCACGTGCTGACGACCGGGGTCATCGCAGGCGCCTTGCTGATGCCGACGGTCAAGGATGCACAGGCCGCCGAGGCGAGCCCGCAGATTCGTATCGGCCGCATCGAGCAGATGCCGAATCTGCCCCAGCCCTTCAAGATGCGGGACTGGAAGCAGGTTGCGAGAGATTATGATGCGCTGGTCTTCGATCGCAGCGCCAGGGGCCGATTCCTGCCGCTGATCTGGGAGGACCGCACGCACGCCACCAGTGATCTCGACGGGTTCGGTCTCTACACGGCCGTCGGCGATCCGCGCCAGGGACCGGCGGTGAATCCCGGCCAGCATGAGGCCATAAACTGCCTCGCGGCGGTCGTCGGCGCCAGTCTCGTCGGCATCGACAAACGCAAACAGGGCGGGCATGACTACGTCCGGATGTGCGAGCGGTACTTCTCGCCGAAAGACCGTGGCGGCCTGGACCTCTTCGGCAATACCATCAGTCTGTCGCCGGGCACAGGGTCCATGTGGTATCTGCTGTTTCCGAACATGCTCGCGTTCTTCCTGGCGGATTGTTATCCGGACCACGGCCGGCTCGAAGAGTACGTGCGGCGGTCCGCCAATAGCATCGCTGAGCTTGTGCCGGCGTTGGAAACGGGCCAGTGGTACACGGGCTACGATTTCGTCCGCCACGAGCCCGTGTTCAACGGCCGATGGCGCGAGGGCGACGCGATTGCGGGCGTGGCGTGGATCGAGTACATGGCCTGGGCCAGGTTCGGCGAGAGGAAGTATGTCGATGCTGCCCGCCGGGCCATGGACGCGCTGGACGATTTCGACCTCAGCCCATTCTACGAGGTCCTGCTGCCCTACGGCGTGACCCTGGCGGCCAGGATGAACGCGGAACAGGGCTGCGACTACGACGTGACGCAACTGCTCGACTGGTGCCTCGACGGCAGCACCGCGTGCCGGCCCGGATGGGGAGTCATCGTCGGCAACTGGGGCGGTTACGACGTTAGCGGCCTGCACGGCAGCATCATCGACGGCGGCGGGTACGCCTTCGCCATGAACACATTCGGGCTGGCCGCCGCCCTGGCCCCCCTGCCGCGATATGACGTGAGGTATGCAAGGGCAATCGGCAAGCTGCTATTGAGCGCGGCCAACGCCGCCAGGCTGTTCTACCCCGATGCCCTGCCCCCTCAGAACCAGACCTGCTACGAGCAGCGGGAGCTCTTCCGCAACGTAATCGCCTACGAGGGCCTGCGCCGCGTCGGCCTGCGACCGCAGGACGCCAACGCGACCCCCTGCGCCTGCGGCGATCCGCTGGGCGGGCGATGGGGCAGGCAGGACTACGCCTCCGACCTCTCACTCTACGGCTCGAGCCATGTCGGCCTGATGGCCGCCGTCATCGACCGAATCAGCGACGAACGAATCCTCCAGGTAAACTGCCTCAAGACCGACTTCTTCCACGAGGCCGCTTATCCGACATTCCTGTACTACAATCCCTATAACCAGGCGAAGGAAATCCACATCGACGCAGGCGGCCGGCCGGCGGACCTCTACGATGCGGCTCAACACGCCTTTGTCGCCCGGCGAGCGATGGGCAAAACATCGCTCCAACTGGCGCCCGACTCAGCCACACTGATCGTGCTGACCCCCGCCGGCGGACGCGCGACCCGCGACGGACGCCAGCTTCTCGTCGATGGCATCGTGGTAGATTGCGACATTGGTGAGTCTGCCACGTCCAGCTCACCGAACGCTCAAGCTACGCGTCAACTCTGGAAGCCCGTACGCGCGATGTAGATGGCCAAGGCGCCACACTGATTCCCTCTGGGGATTTCGTGTCTCCGGGTGGCATCGTCAAACGAACAGGCTGTGTCACAATTCTGATAAGGAGGTTCTTTCCTTTTTGGCGGAGGGATGTATGATGGGCGGTAGGGTTTTGGAAAGGAGTCCTGCGATGGCATTTCGGCAGTCCGAGCGTTCCCAACAGATGTTTCTGCCTCGAAGTATCGAGGAGTATGTCCCCCAGGATGATCCCGTGCGAGCCTATGATGCGTTCGTGGACACGCTGGATTGGCGGGTCTTGGGCATCGTGGCCGAGGAGCACCAGGCGGGCTGTCCGGCCTATCATCCCAAGACGATGCTCAAGATCCTGGTCTATGGCTACTCCTATGGGATTCGCAGTTCTCGCAAGCTGGAACGAGCGTTGCACCACAATCTGTCGTTCCTCTGGATCGCCGGGGGGCTCCAGCCGGACTTCAAGACCATTTCGCTGTTTCGACGGAACAATCTGGAGGCCCTCAAGGACGTGCTCAAGCACTGTGCGAGGCTGTGCATCAAGTTGGATGTGATCGCCGGCAATACGCTGTTCGTCGA
>Ga0315282_10001229_pt1 | contig 49231 bp, 44 predicted proteins | sample YL17G07_20_MG_FD_203693 | JGI IMG/M metagenome (GOLD analysis project Ga0315282, IMG submission 203693) | Sediment microbial communities from Yellowstone Lake, YNP, Wyoming, USA - YL17G07_20 | ecosystem: Environmental > Aquatic > Freshwater > Lake > Sediment | place: USA: Wyoming | collected...
TCAGGAGCCGGCCATGCGTGCCCGTGGAAGAGCCCGTACTTTCCCCACAAGGCAATCCCGTTTGGAGGAATGATCTTGACTTGCCGAGGAGTCATTGGCTCGATATTTCCATCATGATTCCCTTGGATGATCTGAATGTCTGAGACATGCGGGACGATTCTCTCAAAGAACTCGGGTATGTCCCGCCATTCCTCCAGTTCAGCTCCGACGACTGTGTGTTTCACATCGCCTAGAAATACGATCTTTGTTGGGCTTGACTTTTTGATGATGTCGAGCAATCGATCTGCGAGCTTGGATGTCTGCGAGGGAACGTGAATGCCCTGCTGCGCGAGGGTTATCTCCCATCCTATGTGTAGGTCTCCGACAACGAGAACCCGTTCGCCTTCGCCTTGCAGTAGCAGAGAAGGAGAATCATCCACGGGTGCAAGACTGTATCCGACCAAGACGGACCATCCTGTCTGGGTGCTCTAGGACCCTTTCAGAGTAGGGTTCTTTCAACATATGCTTAATCAAAGGCTGGCAGTCCTCATGACTCAGCCCGCTCGGCCGGATGCGCCATGTCGCAAGGATACGACAAGGAACTGACACTAATCGAGACCGCGTGTCAACGCATGGCATCCTCCCACAAGCTGGCAGATTCTCAACGAGCCGGGCTTGAGGAACAGTTCGGCGACCGCTTCAAGAATGCTCTCGAGCTAGTTGAGAAGCGAAAGGTGCACAGATACCAGTTCAAGCCTAGCGGACGGAGGATCTGGACTGTGAAGGGCAGAAAGGGAGTCTACCAAGTGATCTCTGAGACGAACTTCTGTAACTGTGACGACTACTACTTTCGAGTCATGGACGGCAAGAGGGCCTTGTGCTACCACATAATCGCACAGAAGGTCGCGTTTGCGCTTGGAAGATACGAAACCACCCATCTACGGGACACCCAGTACAGCAAGATCACTCAGCAGTGGAGGACTAGGCCTGAGACTACGCCCTGACATGGCTTCGTCGCACTACAGAATTGTTTAATCCGACGTTTTCAAAGTTAAATACTTAAGTCGGCCTCCCGCATACAATTCCAACCTGAGCCAGAATGCCAGACGAGCCCAAACGGTTCTGCAACGTTTCTCCAGAGCATCGTGACAAGCTGCACGCATTTAGGCCCTCTATTAACTTGGCGAGTGGTGCGCCGAACTGGTTCGTATCGCCACCATGCCCTGTGCTGTTTCTTTCTCAATCCTAAGACACGAACAAGCTCTCGCATGGCTTTCGGGATTTCACCCCAGTGGTTGAAGGTTCTTTTTCCAGCTATGCCGAAGCTCTGTTTGCCGTACTGATCTAGCAAGAGAACATGACTCTTTGCCGTTGCATTTGCATGACCTTCGTTGCTAAGGCAGATTCTGAAACCAATAGTGCCCAATCGCTGCAAGCGGATGGATTCAGACCGAACCAGACTTCAACCTACCCCTGAAACGTCCACCACGTGGCAAGTTAACACCGTACTCTCGCGACTTCAGGTCACGTTGACGCGTGAAGGACCAAGTAAGGTTGCTGCGGTTGAAGAGTGACGAGTCAAAGGTAGACCAAAGCCTGCGTGCGAAATCGGAAGCGAGTAGGGCGAGAACGTCCAAATTGCGACGCTCGCTCCAGCCTGCCCACGACGACGAAAAACCTCCTCTCCTATGACGGTTCAAGTTCGGATGCACCACGTCTACTGAACCATGCGGGTACATGACCACGATGGACCGAAAAGAATCTGTCAATTGCCAGTTTTGCTTCTTCAACAGTCCGGTAGTTACACAACGTCAGGTCCGGCGAGCCGGCGATCATTGCCGAGAGTTTCTTGCCCTTGCGTGACCTGAAAAGGCAGAGAACTGGCTTGCCCTCCTCAATCGCCCTGCCTATCTCATAACCTACCCCGAGACTCGGAGTGGTTACCTCTGCGACCATCAATTGTGATGAGCGAAGCCACTTCATGTCACGATTGTGTATGTGTTGGTCAGGCAATTCGTCTTCTCCCGTCGTGTCCAGATCAGGCTCGCCAATGTGCTCCGTGAGAACCTTGCCGAAATTGCCCAAATGTCGGATTAGCTGACGATATAGACCTACGTCTGCTCGTCCTCCTCTAATGGAGCCTGCGAAGTAGATCTTCATGAAAATAGAAGCATGTCTGACGAGATTTAGTGGTTGCTGAACCTGGCAACTCGGCCAGAGGGCGTCGTGATTTGAACCGTCGATCGGAGGCTTGCCGAAGGAAACTGTAACGGAGCGTAGCGGAGTGGAGGCACGTGGTTTCGAATCCCACCCCCGGCGTCATATTGAACCTTCTGTTCAGCGCTCTCTCCCGGCGCCATTCCAATCCATGTGAGCTGACCTGGACCTCGAGGGTTCTTCTAGCAAACCCGGAAAGCCCGTCCGATCAGAACATCCCTAGGAACTTCTTTCGTGTCTTGCGTTTCCTTCCAGCATCACTGCGTTTCTTGCGGAGAATCCGCTGCAGCCTGCTGGGATCAATGCCCGTGAGGTCAGCTATCTCATCAGGCCTCATTCAGGGTCACATCCTTTTTGACAGTCTTCCTAAAGCGAGCGTGGAGAGAGGGAGGAGGAGCAGTGCAGGGCTTCACCTTGACCTCTCGCCGACAATTCCTTGCAGCGAGAGGCTAGCGGGAATAGAACACGTTTTGTGACTGCGAATCTGCATGTGGTGGCGCGTGTTCAGTGTAGCGGGAGGGTTAGATTGGCGAGGAACCCCCGATAAGCAGGGTTCAGTTCCCTTCGGCCCCGCGATTGCATGTGCTTGTGCGTGCCACTGAACAGAACCTTATGGAAAAGGGGCCAAAATGAGGCGTTTGGGAAATAGCCCCGCCGTCTATTACAATCAAGTCCCACCGGCCCCACACTGGGGTGCTCGCATTATGGTATCCTGTATGAACAATCTGTTTGAGTATGGCTCCGGCATGGGAAGCCCTTGGAAACAGTGTTTTTCGGAGGTGCACTGCGTACAAGGTGAACGCTTTTTCGACAATTGACTGAGCGTAGGGTCAGACTACTGACACTCTGCAGTCGCGGGGAAATGAACCAAGGCGATAACGCGGGATCACTACCCGATGAACCCGTGATAACACGGGAGAGTCGCGTTCCCTATCGACCTGCTTGAGTTTGCCTCGGGAGCAGGCCGCAGATAGCACTTTGGCGATCTGCTCCAATGTCTTCGACATTAAGAAACTTCGAGATTCTACAAGGGTCCAAGGCTTATATGCGCGCATCACGGTCTCCGAGTCCCGAATTTGAGAGTTGTGAGCCAAATGCCAATCCATCCGTACATACCCAACAGCGATCCAGAAACAAAGAAGCAGATGCTTGACACGATCGGCGTGCGAAGTGCCGAGGAACTCTTCTCGACTATTCCAGAAGGAATCCGCTTTCGAAAGCGCCTTGATTTGCCGCATCCTATGTCTGAATATGAGATGAGACGCCGGATTGAACAGACCCTCTCGAAGAACGCGACATCAAGCGAGCTTCTGAGCTTCTTGGGCGCAGGCTGTTGGCCGCACTATGTTCCCGCTGTCTGCGAGGAGATAAGTTCGCGATCCGAGTTCCTCACTGCGTACACTGGAGATGCATATTCGGATTTGGGGCGTTATCAGGCGCTCTTCGAGTTCCAAAGCATGTTAGGTGATCTGACCTCGATGGAGGTTGTGACTGTCCCAACGTACGATTGGGCAACTGCTTGTGGCGACGCTGCTCGTATGGCCGCTATCGCTACTGGTCGACACGAGGTCCTCGTTCCCAGGACAATTAGTCCCGAGAGGCTATCCGTGATGAGAAATTACTGTGGGCGAGTAGCAGAGATAAGGCTGATTGAGTACAACCCCCAAACCGGACAGCTAAGCCTTGATGACCTGAAGAGCAGAATCTCATCCAAGACAGCTGCTGTGTACATTGAGAACCCATCATACCTGGGATTCGTCGAGGCTCAAGGCCACGAAATCAGTGACGTAGCTCACCGTCACGGAGCTCTGCTTGTGGTCGGAGTCGAACCTCTCTCATTGGGAGTACTGACTCCGCCAGGCGAATACGGCGCGGACATAGTATGCGGTGAAGGCCAGCCTCTTGGACTCCGCATGAATTTCGGAGGAGCATCCTTGGGTTTCCTAGCATGCCGGGACGAAGAGCGATTTCTGTCAGCGACGGGGCATAGACTGATCACGATAGCGAAGACTGAACGCAAAGGGGAATGGGGATTCACATACGTCTTGCCTGAAAGATCCATGTATGCTGCAAGGGAAAGGGCCGCGTCAATCACGGGAACCGGGGCAGCTCTATGCGCCATCACGGCCGCAGTCTACCTATCTCTCCTTGGTCCACAGGGCCTGAGGGAGCTTGCGGAGACGATCATGCAGAAGTCGCATTACGCTATGAAGCGGATTTCTGAGATAAGGGGTACGAAGGTTCCATGCTTCGAGTCTGCTCACTTTGAGGAATTTACGGTCAACTTCGCAAGTGGCATGACAGTGCGTGACGTGAATCGAGCTCTTCTCAAGCATCGGATTCAGGGTGGACAAGACATCTCCGGAGAATTCCCCGAGTTAGGTAGAACAGCGCTTTACTGCGTCACAGAGGTTCACACGAAAGAGGACATTGATAGGCTGGTGGACGCGCTTCAGGAGGTTCTGAAATGATTCAGGATCATGAGACCGGCTATCGTGCGGTCGTTTGGAACGAGCCCATCCTGTATCAGCTTGATCGAAGGGGAAGAAGAGGCTTCACGGTTCCAGCGACTGAAGACGAGATCAAAGCGAAAGCCGGAGACATCATATCACAGATACCAAAGGCAATGCGAAGAAGTGAACCGCCTAGGCTTCCAGCGCTCTCGGAGCCTGAGGTCGTGAGGCATTACATCCGCCTGTCGCAGCAGAATTTCGGAGTTGACTCGGGAATAGTTCTAGGGGTTGGCACATGCACAATGAAATACAACCCTAAGGTCAACGAGGCGCTCGCGAGATCTCCGAAACTAACCGACGTTCACCCGCTGCAAGACTCTGAAAACACTCAAGGCATACTAGAGATAATGTATCAGCTCTCAAAGTGGCTTTGTGCGATCTCCGGAATGGACGAGTTTTGCCTGCAGCCCCGCGGCGGAGCACATGCCGTCCTGACCAATGCCCACATAATGCGAGCGTACCATGAACTGAACGGAGAACTGGAACAAAGGAACGAGATAATCACGCCTGTCTTGTCACATCCATGTAACGGTGGAGCACCGACAGTGGCCGGCTTCAAGGTCATCACCCTCTATCCGGACAAAGAGACGGGTGTTCCAGAGGTGGAGGCTCTCAAGGCTGCTGTTTCGAAACATACCGCAGGCATGACCATCACGGACCCGTACGACACTGGCGTTTTCGACCCCAATATTCAGGAGTACGTCAAGATCGTTCACGAAGTCGGCGGCCTCGTCGCCGTAGATCAGGCGAACGCAAACTCTTTGCTGGGTAGGCTCAGGATTGGAGACGTGGGCGCAGATCTGTGCCACTTCAACCTCCACAAATCATTCTCGACCCCCCACGGATCTCATGGTCCGGGTAGTGCGCCCGTAGGGGTCAAGGAGCACCTTAGCAAGTTCCTTCCAGTTCCAGTTGTCAAGTTCGATGGAAACAAGTACCATTTGGACTACGATAGGCCTCACAGCATAGGGAAAGTCGCTGGATTCTACGGAGTGATCCCCGCAATTCTGAAGGCCTACGCTTGGATAATGACGATGGGTGCCGAAGGCCTAGAAGAAACGTCGGAAGTAGCGGTGATGAACAACAACTACCTGGTAGAGAGGCTCCTAGAAGTTCGAGGAGTCACTCTACCTTGGGTCGAGAAACATCCTCGGAGATTGCAGGAAGCTAGATTCAGCCTAGAACAGATGAAGGAGGAGACAGGTGTAGGTATCGATGACGTAAACCGGAGAATAGTAGACTTCGGTATCCAGAAGTGCTTCACAAGTCACGAGCCTTGGATAGTCCCGGAGCCGTTCACACCTGAACCGCCAGAGTCCACTCCGAAGGAGGATCTGGACAGATTTGTCGAAGTATTCGGGCAAATATCGGATGAAGCCTACACTGATCCCACGATCGTGAAGAAAGCTCCGCATAATTGTGCAATATCAAAGATCGACGCGACTCCCTCCAAAGATCCGAATAAGTGGGCGATGACGTGGAGAGCCTACATCAGGAAACGTAAGTGACATCGCTTGGCCCCGAAGAAGCGGCTGGGCTTAATTGTAAACCCCATCGCAGGCATGGGTGGCAGAGTAGGGCTTAAGGGAACAGATGGCAAAGAAGTTCTCGTCAAAGCCTTACAGCTAGGCGCGACTCCGGTTTCTCCAGTCAGAGCAACCGAGGCGCTTCGAGAAATCGCCCATGCGGCGGATCAAATCGAAGTGCTAACGTATCCTTTTGACATGGGCGAGCAGGAGGCAAGAAGCTGCGGCTTGACCCCTACTGTCGTTGGTTCGATAGTGAGGGGTGCGACGGCGGGCGTTGATACAATGAACGCCGCGAGGGACATGGTGCAGCATCAGGTTGACCTGATACTATTCGCTGGCGGGGACGGAACAGCCAGAGATGTGTGCGAATCAATCGACCAGAAGGTGCCCGCGCTCGGCATACCCACAGGCGTCAAGGTTCACTCTGCCGTATTTGCAATCAATCCCAGAAAGGCCGGGGAACTCGCTGCAAGATTTCTGCAAGGAGAGGTGTCGCTCCGCGAAGCGGAAGTCATGGATGTAGATGAGGAGGCTTTCCGTGAAGGTAGACTCTCCGCCAGACTCTATGGGTACCTTAAGATCCCTTACCAAAAGGAGTCCGTCCAATCGGCTAAGGGTGGCAGCTTCGCGACCCTAGATGAGAAGACGAGTCAAGATCTGATTGCTGAATACGTTATAGAGAAGATGGAAAATGACTGCTACTACATTCTAGGCCCAGGAACAACGGTCAAGGCTGTTGCGGACAAACTCGGAGTAACGAAAACGCTACTAGGCGTCGACCTCATCAAGAACCGTGAGGCCGTCGGCTCTGATCTGAACGAACAACAACTGCTGAAACTGATCGATCAGAAGAAAGTGCGGATGATAGTATCCCCAATAGGTCGACAAGGATTCATATTTGGCAGGGGAAACCCGCAGATTAGTCCCGCCGTAATCAGTAAAGTCGGCAAGGAGAACATAGTGATCATAGCGACTACAAACAAGCTCTCTTTGATCGGCTTCGGTCGACCCCTATTAGTGGATACTGGTGATATTGAGACCGACCAGATGCTATCTGGATACACTCGTGTCATCACAGGCTACAACGAAGAGACGGTAGCCAAGGTAAGTCATTAGCTTCGAAGAAAGTCACGACCGAAATATGCTAGATCATGAATCTCAATTAATACAGTTTCTAGATGTGCTCAGTCACACAATGGGCTCACGGAGCTACGCTAGCTCACAGATTTGGCCCGCGGTAGGTTAGATTAGGGTGTAGGTCGCCCTTGATTCGGCCGTGGTCCTTGAGTGTCTGAATGTAGTCTCTGACTCCTTTCTCCAGATCAAATCTGGGATTGTAGCCTAGCTCCTTTCTGGCTCTTGTAATGTCCAGCGGGCCTCTGACCGGTTCAGCAATGTCGAGTCCTGGGCCGATCTCGAAAACGGCCCCGGGCACAACCTTGCCTACAATATTAGCGACATCTTTCAAGCTGTGAGTTGCTCCAAAGCCAATATTGAAGGCTCTATGCACTGTCTTCCCAGTGAAGCACGCCGAGATCATCGCATCTGCAACATCCTTCACATATACCGTATCGTACTTCTGATCGCCACCAACCGGAACCTTTGCCGGCATGCCCAGTATAGGTTTCTCCACAACTTCCTTAACTGAGCTGAATCCTCGACGACTTTGGCCCGGGCCGTAAACGATTGGGAATCGGAGCGCAATGAAGCCCATTCCATGATTCTTACTGTAGTTCAAGCCATAATGTTCGCACAGAAGCTTGGTCGCCCCATAGATCGTGACAGGTCTCAGCGGATGATCCTCATCAACGATCTCCCCTTCCTCTGTATCGCCGTAGACAGCGGTTGAGCTAGCATACGAGATTTGAGCGACATCCATGATTCTCGACGCCTCAAGAATGTTGACGGTTCCCACGACGTTGACGTTCAAAGCAGTCATAGGGCGTTCCTGTGAGGCAACTGTGAGCAAGGAAACCGTGTGCACAATGTGCGTGATTTCAAACTTCTTGATGGTCCCTATGACGGTCGCAAGATCTTGAACTTCTCCCCTGACAATCGTAATCCCATCTATGATGTCTTTCAGCCACTCCGTGTCAGGGACTGAGTCGAGTGCAACAACCCTGTGACCTTGCTTCAACAGTCCTCTGACGACGTGCCCCCCAATAAATCCTGTTCCACCAGTCACCAAGACGTCCATTCCAAATTCCACCAGTCTATCTGCTGAGCACAGTTCACGTGACTACCATGATCTGGTCGACATACCTCTCTGAAGCGGTCTCCCGCTGTTGATCTCACGGTTGTGTCGCCTATCCGATCTTCAGGTATCTCAGCAGTTGAATGAAACGCTTGCTCCTCTCGTCTGTTATTGATTCGATATCTTTTCCTGTGTAGTCGTAGAATCCTTTTCCGGTCTTGAGGCCCCACTCTTTGCTTTCCACCTTCTTCTTGAGCAGATCCGGGGGTCGGAACTTCGGGTCTCCAATGGTCTCGTAGAGATACGCGTACTGGGAAAGCTCAGTTTCCAAGCCGAACATGTCCATCAATTCAAGCGGGCCAACAAAGCAGTACCGTGGGCCCAAGTGCTGCTTCCAAACCATATCAACATCTTCCATACTGGCAATTCCTTTTTCAACGATAGACGCGGCCTCTACCAGCAACGCCGTGTTCATCCTGTTAACTATGAAGCCAGGAGTGTCCTTGCAGAGCACGGGCTTCTTTCCGATCGAGGTCAAGAAGTCCCTGACGACCCTCACGGTCTCGTCTGATGTCCCAGCTCCTGGAATAACTTCCACTAGGGGCAGCAAATGCGGAGGGTTCATCCAATGAGTTCCAATGACCTTGTTCGGTCTTCGCGTTGCTGCTGCGATCTCGCTTATCAGAAAGCTGGAGGTGTTTGAGGCAAGAATTGTCTGAGCAGGGGATAGTTCGTCAAGCTGTTTGAAGACCTGTTTCTTCAGATCCATCTTCTCGGGTGAGGCCTCGATGACCAGGTCTGCGTTCTTGACGGCCTGAGTCATGTTCAACGTTGTGTGGATACGCCTCAGAGTATTCGCCGCGTCACTTTCAGTCGCAATTCCGGCTCCGACCAGCGTTTTCAAATATGAATTGATCTTCCCGAGTCCCTGTTCGATCGCTGCCTCATTAACATCCATTGCATTAACGTCATAGCCGACCCTTGCACAGGATAATGCTATGCCGCTCCCCATTATGCCGATTCCTATGACCGCAACTTTTCCGACACGCATTGTCTTACCATCCTGACTAGACGCCGCTTTGGGTATTAAACTGTAATCGCTTGTGAGCGTTGTTGAGCTATCCACCCTGATGTGTCAGTGATAGGAATGTTTGGAATTGAATTGGAGGCGGCGAGGCGACAGTGGATAGAGAACTACGACGAAGAAGATGGATCATCAGCAGAAAGCTTGAGGGTTGCGTTGTTCTCGTTTCCCGAAATAATTTCACTACCCATCGTAGACGGTTCATGGTTAAGCTGAGCGAGCGGAAGATACGTTGGATCATCCAGCAGAAGCTGAGGGGGAGGGGTGCAGGCGAATTAGCGTTGATCCAACGAGTCACTCACAGACGTGTAGAACAGATCTGGCAAGCATACAAGCACACAGGCGCTCTCCCAACATTGAAGATACCAGGCAGACGCAAAGGAACGCCGGTCCGTCTACATGAAGCCGTCCTCGTCTTGAAGGTCTACGATGAACTCAAGGTTAACGCCTTAACCCTAGAACGTGTACTCAGAGACACCTACCAAGTCAAGCTGCCACACAACAAGATCCACATGATCCTGAAGGAGGCTGGTAGAGCCCTGCCTCAACAGAGCAAGCAGAGAAGACGCAAGTGGGTCCGCTACGAGCGGACGCATAGCATGAGCCTCTGGCATATGGATTGGAAACAGCTCCCTGACAGCCGCTGGTGGATCGCAGCCGAAGACGACGCATCCAGGCTGATCGTCGGCTACGGAGTCTTCCAGGAAGCAACAGCCGAACACACAATCCAAGTCCTGAAGCAAGCCATCGAGAAGCATGGACGCCCACGTGAACTCCTAACAGACCGCGGCTCACAATTCTACGCCAACGAAGGCGAACGACGCGAGAAAGGCATAAGCCAATTCGAAGCCTACCTCGCGGAGCAGGGCATCAAGCACCTCCTATGCCGCGTCAACCATCCCCAGACAAACGGTAAACTGGAACGCATCTACGGCGTCTACGAACAGAAACGGCACCAATTCCGAAGCATAGACGAATACGTCCACTGGCACAACGAGGTCAAGCCACATATGAGCCTCAACATCGAAGCCCTAGAAACACCCATCCAAGCCTTCCACAGGAAACAACCACCCAAAGAAGAGAAGACCGAAACAGCAGAACCCCTAGTGAAATAATTATGGGAAATCACATGAGGGTTGCGTTGTGCAAAGGCATATAAACTCAGAGAGCCTGCTTGAAGTACAAATTGGTGAAATGAAAATGCTATCTAAGACTGCGATAACGAAAATGCAAGCAGCAATCGTCGTAGTGATAATGATCATCGCCGTTGCGGCTGGCGCCTACTATACGACGATGACAGCAGCGCCTCAAACAATAAAGATCGGGGTCATAACGCCTCTTTCCCCGCCAGGTGACTATGTCTCGGGAAAACTGATACTTGAAACAGCACAGCTTTTCGTCGAATGGAAAAACGGACAGGGAGGCGTTCTGGGCAAGAAACTGGAGCTTGTGCAGGCAGACCAAACCTTGGACCCATCCGTCGCCATATCGAATCTTCAGAGAATGGTGAGCAAGGACAAGATAGTTGGCTTGGTAGGTCCATGGGAAAGCTCCGTTGCTCTTCCAATGGCTGGAGCGACGCAGGACAATCCGGTGATAATGTTCGTTACGTACAGCTGGGCGGACGATATCACCAAGAACCACTACAAGTACGTCTTCAGAACAGGGGTCTACAACTCATTGATTGCAGGCCAGTCTCTGGAGTACTTCCACTCCGTGGGATGGAAGAACATCGCCGTGATCGTGGAGGAGTCCCCCTACGGATTCGGGCAAAGGGATTCGATGAAGTGGTGGGGTGAGCAGAAGTACCCTGAGATGCAGTTCACCTTCATACCCGCAGCAATGGGCAAGGCCGACTACAGCGCGGAGCTCAGTAGAGTGAAAGGAATCACACCTCAGCCGGATGTGCTCGTCATTCACCTGAATGTGCCCCACGCATTCGTTGCAGGCAAACAGGCCGTGGAGATGGGTCTGACAAAAGCAGGCATCAAGATATACTTCGGAAGCGACTCCCCTACGTGGGACCCGAAGTCTTTCTGGGAGATGATGGGGCAGGGCGGAGTAGGCACCGAGTTTCCGACGTACTACTCGCCCTACATGAAAGTCACGGCAACTGGCCAACAGTTCCAAGATCTCTACAATGCTAAGTACGGCAAGCACCCGTTCATTGCCATCATGTGGTACTGGGACTCCCTCAGGATACTTACCGAGGCGATCGAGAAGACCGGTTCCACAAACCCGGACACCTTAGCAAAGTACATTGAGACCATACAGATTGAAGGCACCACGGGAACAATTAGCTATACGAACGACCCAGACCCCAATAGCACGCTTTGGCATCAATGGATCGGGATGACTCAGTACAACTTCGAGTTCACCGAGTTCCAGCAGGACGCTCAAAAAGCGAAACAAGTGTTTCCTCCGGCCGGTTGAAGCGTTCTGCTCCCCCCACTTTTCTTTGACTTTCTTCTCAATGGCATAGTGTTGGGGCTAATCTACGCTCTAATGAGCACGGGATTGACCCTGATCTACGGGGTCATGAGGCTTGCTAACTTCGCCCACGGGGAATATTACATGATTGGCGGCTACGCGTTGCTATTCTCAACACTAGCACTCGGCTTTCCACCGATCATATGTCTACCGTTTTCTATGCTTGCTGGGCTTCTTGTTGGCTTCGCCGTAGAAAGATTCCTGATTAGAGACACGTACACAAAGGTAATGGCAAGGCCGCTTGAGTACGCGATGCTCGGAACGATGGCTGTTTCCGCTCTACTTCAAAACGTAGCCAAGGAGGCCTTAGGGCCATTTGTACGTTCGACGCCTCCCTTCGTGCCCGGAAGCGTCGACATTTTTCAGGTATCTCTAAGCATGAACAGAATAGTAGCTATGGCCGTCTCTATTGCAAGTTTCATTTTTCTATACTACTTCGTCATGACAACGAAAACTGGAAGGGCGTGGCGGGCAGTCGCCCAGAACCGGATGGGGGCTATCATTAGCGGGGTAAACAACAGTCGCGTATGTTTTTTCGCCTATGGGACAGGTGGAGCCTTGGCCGGTCTTGCCGGGGCGCTCCTAACACCCGTGTACGGAGTCTGGCCCAACATTGGATGGGGTCCTCTCACACTGAGCTTTGTCATAATCGTGCTAGGAGGGCTAGGCTCAATGAAGGGCGCACTGATTGGCGGCTTGATAGTGGGTCTAACTCACAGTTTCATAGCCGGCTACCTGTCTCCAGCGTATGCGGATGTCGCCATGTATGGGGTTCTCATACTTACACTCCTGGTTAAGCCTACTGGGTTATTTGGTCAAGCCGGCTAGCTGAACAATAGGAAAGACTGGTAATCAAGGGAGACAGACACGTGCCGATAATCGAGTGCCAGAAATTAACAAAGCGTTTCGGCGGCCTTGTTGCTCTTGAAGACGTTGACCTGCAAGTCAATGACGGCGAGATTCTTGGCCTGATAGGCCCGAACGGCTCAGGGAAAACTACGCTCATAAACTGCGTTGCGGGGTTCTATGCACCTACTTCAGGAAAAGTGATTTTCCAAGGCAAGAACATTACTGGCCTAAAGAATTACAAAGTCTGCAGAATCGGAGTGGCTAGAACATTTCAGATCCCTCGACCATTTCCGAGGCTAAGCGTTCTTCAAAACGTAATCGTCGGGTCACATGGCAGTCAGGACATAGCGTTGAAGAGTCTAGAACAAGTGGGGCTCCAACAAGTAAAGGACACACGGGCTGAGAATCTGACTACGCACCAGATGAGAATGCTTGAGCTTGCCAGAGCCTTGGCTACCAATCCAAAGGTCATACTGCTCGACGAAGTGATGGCGGGCCTCAATCCAACTGAAATGGAAGAAACAATGACTCTGCTCGGCAGGATCAGGGAAGCGGGGCTTTCCCTCCTTTGGGTCGAGCACGTGATGAGAGCGATCATGAAGACGGCGGATCGGTTAGTCGTCTTGCATGAGGGAGAGAAGATTGCCGAAGGTAAGCCTGGCGAAATCGCCAGCTCAGAAAAAGTCGTCGCAGCATACCTAGGAGAGAGATACATGCTATGAGGTTCCTGAAATGCTGGACGTAAAAGGGATAGACGTCTCCTACGGCAAAGTTCAAGCACTTTGGAGCGTCTCACTTCACTTGGAGAAAGGGGATTTCGTCTCGTTAATAGGCTCCAACGGCGCTGGCAAGACGACGACTGTGAACACCCTCATAGGTTTGCTTCGCTCAAGCGCGGGCTCGATCACGTTCAAGGATGAAAGGATCGACAACCTTCCGCCGTCTCGTATCGTCGAGCTGGGGCTCGCATTGGTTCCCGACGTGAAAGCGGTTTTTCCTCAGATGAACGTTCTGGACAATCTCCTCGTAGGGGCGCAAACACCTAGGGCTTGGAATCAGAAGGATGCCACACTTGATTGGGTGTTTCAGCTCTTCCCCCGATTGAAAGAGAGGAAGAAGCAGATGGCCGGAACTATGAGCGGAGGAGAGCAACAGATGCTAAACGTAGGGAGGGCCTTGATGTCAAGACCCGATGTACTCATGCTGGACGAGCCTTCACTCGGCCTTGCTCCAAAGCTCGTGGCAAGCATATTCGACGACTTAGAAAGGATACACAAAGAAGGAGTGACCATCCTCCTTGCTGAGCAGCACGTCTTCCACGCTCTCAAGATATCGGATAAAGGATACGTGATTGAAACTGGCAAGGTAGTCATGGAAGGATCCAGTCAGGACCTGTTGAACGACAAGCGCGTGAAGGCGAGATATCTAGGACAGTGAAGATGGCTTGAAGATTCAACCCAGAAAAGGAGGCTTACTATCTTCTCCGAAGCTCCTTTTTCTCCTGATTTTGCTTGTCGCCCTAGCCATATTGCCGCTACCGCTATCATCGTCTTCCTATTTGATATGGATCTTGATCTTTTGCATCTTCTATGCAATACTGGCGTTGAGTTGGGATCTTATCCTTGGCTACGGAGGCCAACTGAGCTTTGCGCATACAGGGATGCTTGGTATCGGGGCGTACAGTTCAGTGTTCCTGGTCAATACAACCGGGTTGCCGCCTTTGGTCGGAATGATTGTTGCCGGACTTCTAGCAGCGGGGACAGGGCTTGCATTGGGCTGGATTTGTCTGAGACTTAGAGGGATGTATTTCGCTCTCGCTACGTGGGGATTTGCGGGAGTAGTTCAGCTTGTGCTGGTTGCGGAATACGACATCACTGGCGGCATGAAGGGGATGGCAACGAAGTTTCTGCTGCCCACATCATTTCAGATAACTCCAGTCTACTACTACTATGTGGGGCTGGCACTTCTCGCTATCTGTGTTTTGACGACTTACAAGTTGATCAATTCGAACTATGGTCTGTACTTGATTGCAATGGGTGACAACGAAGATGCCGTTGGGGCTTGCGGAGTCAACGTTGTCTGGCTTAAAGTGTCGGTTTTTGGTATCAGCAGTTTCTGGTTAGGTTTGGCAGGGAGCTTCTATGCTCATTTGCTGGGCTACGTCAGCCCCGCAATCGCGGATTTCACAACCATTATGGTCATGGTGATCGCGGCAACAATCGTCGGAGGACTTGGAACGTTCTTTGGCCCGCTGCTCGGCGCATTCATACTGTACCCCACCGCAGAGGTGATCAGAACGTACGGGGCCGGTATCCAACAGATAATCTTCGTACTTGTGATTCTGGTGGCACTGAAATTCCTCAGAAACGGGATCATAGGGCTCATACCCTCCCTCCGAAGAAGATGAGAAGGTAAGCAGACCACGGCGTCACTCTAGTTTCAACGGGGATCTGTAGTTCTTCTGCTGCTGTGACTGTTCCGTCTAGCGATTATCTTCTATTGAGTTACTCCGATGTAGAGCCGGGTCATCAGCCCACAGATTCAGCCAATGCTATCATGTCTTCCTGACTGAGCTTGTCTATCGCGAAGGTCGCTCTCGGGAGAAGCTGCCTAGGCAGTACAAGTTCCAAGACAAGTATAACACCGCTACGCCACCAAATGATGCCTTGTGGCGTGATGAGATACGGGGTCCCATCGGCCGTGGCAATCTGTGTATCGTTGAATGTTGTGGTTCTTCCTTCGATAACGATGTTGAATAGGCCTGCCTGATACCTCTCAACCGCTTCCCGGGGGCTGGAAGCCTGGTAGGCCGATTCAAGTAGCGTGAAGCCACCTGCCTCGTAAATGTCAACGAACGAGGTACTACCAAGCGTTATCTCTTTGTCCTAGTACACAAGTTGGACAACCATGCCGTGGACAAAGATTCCGACAAGCCTCGTCCCGAGCGGGAACCTTGACAGGTCGTGACGTGTTACAATCGCGAATGTAACCCGTCTTTGTGCTTCTGCCAAGTCCAACGAAGGTTCTTTGATCAGATATGCGTCAGGCGATGGAAGTCCTGCTGGAGCAGAGTGGAGGTTGGCTTTGCCCAGACATCCAAGCAAGATCGATGCAAATACCACAGTTGATACAAGGAAGACCACTCTTGATCGATTGGTCATACGAGCCCCCCTCATCCACACGATGTTACTCTGCGAGTTCGACTTGTCCAGTGAAGGAACTGAGAAAGAAGATCTCACAATAGCGTTCGGATCAAGCCTTACGCGAATGAATAGCGCGACCAGAACAGCGAGAGAGATCCTGCAGATATGGGATGAGCTGTTCGAACAGAAGCAGACACACTACGTCGGCTTCCTAGAGCCACCGTGACGATAGAGACCCCGGACAGGGCGCTGGATAAAGCATTCGAATGCGCGAAGGTCGGCATCGAGATGCTCAAGACAGAGCAACCCGGCAAAGTGATAGGAGTCTACGTCGGCTACCCTTGGCTCGCAAACCTCTGGGGAAGGGATACCGGATGGATTCTCCTAGCTTCGCTCTCGATCGGCGACCTAGAATGGGCCAAGAAGTCTATTCTCACTCTCCTGAGAGACCAGGCAGACCATGACTACGATATCCTGGCGGCCCTGAAAGGCGAGATCCCCAGCATCCAAGGGTACAGAAGCCAGTTCCTGTACGGCGCGGCTGATGCGACGCTCTACTATCCGATCCTGATTCCATGAGTATGTGCTGAGGACAGGTGATTTGCGATTCGCCGCAGGACACTGGCGAAGACCCGTCGAAATGATCCGATGGGCCGAGAGAAAGGACATCGACGGAGACGGTCTCATCGAGAGATCCGGGCCTTCTGCCGTCTTCGCGACGGATGCCACTTGGATGGACACTGAAGATCGAAGCGGTAAGCCGATTGAACTGCAAGCCCTCCACGCCAGATCACTTGAATCCGCTTCCGGCCTTGCGAATCTGCTTGGGATGAGGCTAGAGTCTGAAGAATAGTCGAGGAGATGCGAATCCGTAAGACGCCAGATTGACAGCGTCTATTGGAACGGTAGGGACTACCTTCACGACACGGTCCGCCGTGAGGGAAGCCTCGATGCTAGGATTCGGCCGAACGCCATGGTGGCACTCATCTACAGATGTCTACCCCCCGAGAAGGCAGCCATAGCCCTCGATAGAATTGAGATGGATGACATGACCACCGAATGGGGAATGAGAACATTCTCCTCCAAAGACCCCAGTTATCACCCAGAGATCTACCACAATGGCGTTGTCTGGCCTCCTGTCACGGGCTGGACAGCCTGCGCAGAGTATGCCAACAATAGGCCTGTGCAAGGATATCGCTACCATGAGTCAATGGTGAAGCGGGTCCTGAGTGAGGGTGGGATGTACGCGGAAGCCTACAGAGGTGACAGGCCTGAGCCTCACATCGCGTGCATCCTGCAGGGATGGTCTCTCTCTATGCTCATCTGGGTGGTAGTAGAATGCCTGTTCGATGTCAAGCCGAACGCCATCAGGCACAAAGTCGAATGCAACCCGAGCTTTCCCAAAGAGTGGGACAAGGCTAAGATCAAGAACATCCAAAGTTGGAGGCGCAACCCTAGACTTCGATTTCAATTTGCGCGAAAAGCGATTGGAAGTCGTGAATAGGAGCTCTAACCCTGTGAACGTAATTGTTTGGCAAGAATCCATCCGTATTCACCCTCACGAATCTGCGACCTTGGACTTCGCCAGCGGAGATGCGTGAAAGTGAGGCCTTGGCGTCTCCTGCCGTGTCTTGGTGTTGGTTCTTAGGTCATGGAGAGCGATTGAATGTGAGCTCGAACGAGACGGTGTCCGTGAATTCCAGCGCCACTTCCACGGTGCCCTGAAGCGGGTGCATCTCGGCGCGCCCGTGTTCACACGCGACGCCCTGTGGGCGGGTGCCCTCTGGGATGGAGATGAAGAGAGACCCGGAGCGGTGTCCCGCAAGCGCCACGCGAGCGGAGAGGCGTCCAGCCGACGCGTTCCAAACTCAATGTGTCACTTCGAGGCCGCCTTGGGCCATGTGGAGCATCGAAGACACTAGCAGAGGGCTGTGGGCGTCCGGAACAAGGGAGAACAGCGCGCAGCCATGCGGTGGAATCGACGTTATCGGCAGTTCGTCGTCCAGTAGACCGAGATACTGCCGGTGCCAGAAATCAAAAGCGTGGAAGGGCCCGGAGATGCCGATGGTATCGAACCTCACGCGGTGCTGATGCGGACGCGAGTCCCAGTTGATGGCTGCCACCACATGCCGCAATCCCGGGAACGTCTGGGCAAAAAGCGACGGATAGTCATGCTCGAAGAGTTCTTTGCATAGTCTTTCGGCCTCTGATGTTTCTATGTCCCCGAGAATGACGCTATCGACTAGATTAGACTCTGCAACATCGCGCGTCGCAACTAGCTCCATTCGTCCAGCTCCAAGAACGAAGACGGTGTTTGCCATAGGCATTCGGAATCAGTTTCCTATGAACAAGCAGTTCTTTACTTTTCTGTCTTCGAACCCCTTCAGAATCGTTCGTATCTTGCCTATATAGGGTCAAAGTCCGTTCGAACGGGCTAGGCGCGTCATCTTCTCCGCCGTTGTTCCTTCTGATATCGGCTTCCCCTCGGCGAAGCGAGTGCAGTCATGAAGCCGATGTACCAACCACAATCCAAGACGAAGCCCTCAACCTCCGGAATTGGCCCCAGAATTGGGCAGCCGTCATCAGTAATGGAGATCAATCCCGCCCATTGTACAGCTAGACGCTCAAGAGAGGGGAACAGCGATAACAGAGCCTTCGATAGTATCTTAATCAACGCTAGGCTGCACCGAAGTTCGGTCGAGGGAGCTTCCTGGGAGTCGATCCCAGCAGCGATTTCGCCCCTACTGGTCTGACTGACGTATAGTCCAGCCTTTGGCCAACGGACGTAGGTAGGGCTTGATCGATTCCGTGACTATGGCTTCCCACCTTACCGGATATGTAGGCAGCTCCACTCCGATCATTCGGGCCACATGCTTTGAATGTCCTCCCGCTGCGTCGACAACGATGTCAGCTTGGACTTCGCCTTGAGAGGTTTTCACGGATCTCACACGGCCGTTATCGACACGTATGGCTTGAACCGCTGTCTGCGGGTAAATAGAAACGCCGAGGCGGGGAGCGGCTCTTGCATATGCCCATACAACAGCATCATGGCGTGCGATACCGCCCTTCGTCAAACAGGCCGCCTATGACTTCATGCTCGTTGAGATAGGGTACTAGCTTCATTGCTTCTGCAGAGTCTAGTCCACTGTGAACGCCGCAGCTGTTGTGCAGGTTGACCAACTCTTTGCAGAATTGCATTTGGGGTTCGGTTCCCGCTACGATGAAAGCGCCTCGCTGGGTAAACATCACATTGTACCCTACCTCTGCAGAAAGTTGTTCCCAAACCTGAACGCCTTCTCGCATCAAGTGGGAGATCAGAGCACAGCATTCTAACCGCGAGGGCAACTGAGTAATGAACTGTCCTGTGCGAAGATCCATCTCATTTACTGTGTTGAACGTTCGGACAGAGCGTCTTCTCCGACGAGGGCCTTCACTGACATACCTGCTAAACCCGAACGGCTACTGAACAGAAGAGAGGAAGGAACAGGAAATCCTGGGCTCTGGCAAAGTTAGAAAGGGCTGACATCCGTTAGGCACTATCGTGCGTTTTAACGGCTCTACATCACACTTAGACTGAAGCCATTGAGGTGGTTGAGTGATCTGCCAACATGTCCGAGGTTTCTGCATTTTTTCGTAACCATGGCTAGGCGTTCCATTCCAAAGCCGACTCCTGCCCATGGCTGAAAGACCTCCCAATTTGCGTCCAATCTGTGGGGGCCAATCGCCGCCGACGCCACTTCGACGCCTTCGGCGATGACATCGATAGTTTGTCCGTATACTTCGGATTCGACTTCTTCCAACCGGAAGCCGGCTATCCCTACCGATTTCAAACTAGTGTGAATCATTTCCTTCAATCTTTCAAGAGGATCCTTCTTAGGAGCCAATTCGACAGCGTTCAGCATGGTGAATTCTTCTGCGTGTTCTCGGCCCTTGCTTTCTTTTCTGAAGCAGGATCCCACTTCAAATATGCTCACAGGTCTCGAGATCCTTAGAAGTTGTCTCATAATGTGGTAGAGATTTGGGGCAAGCATAGGTCTGAGACATCTTTTCTCGTCCAGCCAGAAGATCTGTCGCCAAAGACTGTGGCCCTCAGTTATTCCCATCCGGTTGATGAATTCCTTGGAAACGACAGAGGGCGTCAATACCTCTGTGAATCCCGCATCGATCAGAGCATCAGCCATTTTACGCTCCAGTGCCCTGATCGTTGGTCTTCTACTCGTCTTTAGGAGATTCAATAGGCCTTCTTTGTTCTTCCTCTCCAGGGATACCACCACTTCAGTGAATTTCCTTTCTCGATCCTCTTCGCTTTCGAAGTTTAGACCGGCGTAATCGTCGCCGCCGAGTTCCGCGAGGCGCTGCCTTTGACTAGTCGTGAATTCAAGAAGCTTCATGTGTCCGCAGTCTCTGGGTTGTTGGTATTCCCTTCGTGAACCTCTTTATTTTCCAGTCGGGAATTCCACAACTGGTACACGCTTGCCTTGTCCATCGATTCCTCAGCCAGCGAGCGGCACGTGATCTCCTCGAGGCTCTGGCCATAACGACGTTTCCGCAGTGTGTGGTTATTCTAATGAAGGCGCCGAGGTTTTCTACGTCCTTTACGCCGTGAAGGAGTCCTGTTCTCGAAGGCCATAGCTTGATCTTGTTCACCATGTTGAAAAGGTAGGGGCGTGTGAACGTCGTCAAACAATTCTCGCTCGTACGGAGATGTGGTTCCAATATAAGGCTAACTGAGCAGTGAGATCCGGATCATCTCAGAGTGCCGGATATTATTCAAAAGCGTTCGAAGAGAAGCGAGAACGAGGGGTGTATCGCGTGCCGCGATCTGATTCCCGTTCGGTCATAAGGAGTTAAGACCCATTTCTAAATGTCACCGCGTGGCAGAATTCTTTCTTCCCTTTCTTTTCTTCTTCCTCAGAGACGGCTAGATTCAATCGTCATCTGGAGACGAGTTGTGCAGTTGAAACGATTACGGGGGCCCCGGGAGTTGAACCCGGCTACAAGAGCTTAGAACCCTTGCGACCGCCTCGGCCAAGCCCCCAATCAAGCAACGCCACGGCCCTTTCCGGCAAGACAAGCTTCAACAGCCATCGCAGCAACCCCAAGTTGCAACGGATCGTGGATTAGGTTTTGCGGATTCAACCTTCTCAGAGCTCCCTTCGTCAATCCGAGAGGGACTGCTGGCGCTGAAATCAGAGTATCTTCGGCGACCACGTCGGACCTGATTATGTCTCTCGCAGGCGCAGCGTCTACGACTACGTTTGTGTGGCGCATCGCATCGGCTACTGTGCGGAAGATCCCAACGTGGTCTTTGTATCTTCTCTTCATCAGTATCAGTCGACGCCTATCTACATCTACGAGTAACGGCCTCGCTCCTCTTGCAAGAAGATCTGCTACAGCCTGCGATCCTACCTCACCGATGCCGATCACTAGCACTGACTTCCCTTTCAGGCCTTTCGCCAAGCAGTTGAGCGCGGCCACATAAGCTCTCGCTGTAGCTCCGCCATTGTGGACGACGTGTCTTGTTACCAGATTTATCGCTACAAAATCGGAGTCGTCGGCTGCAAATACCACATCTGCCTTTTTTTCGAAGGCTTCGGCGATTCCCACTACGTCAGTGCCTTTGGTCACGAAGGCCTTGATTCCGAGATGGTCCAAGATTGCCGCAACGGCCTCAGAGAACCCCTCGATTACGCCCTTGCCTGCAGTGACCGGTACAACAGCCGCGGTCGTTCCGCTGAGAATGCTTGCAATGTTGCCTTTTGCTTGAGCCGCGTCTTTAGCTATCTCGATCAGTGTGCACCCGGTTTTGCTCCGGAGTTCCTGATCGTACTTCTTGATGGTTCGAGGAATGCGCTGAACGTCTGCCCTTGTCAGTCTCGTCAAAAACCCTCAACTTCGCGGAGACGGATCACTGCATCGTTCGAGCCGGAACTCGCTCATTATGTTGTCGACGACCTTCGCCATCTTGTCTTTCGCTGTCCGAACGTCTTCTGATGTGACAATCAAGGTTGCTACCTTGCCTTTGGCACCTGTCCCGATTCTGAGATTAGTTATCGCTTCGTCGGCACCAAAGAAGTTTTTCTCGAGCCGGAGGCCGCGGGCATTGGCCATGATATGCTCGCCTTGAACCCTGAGCTCGTTCTCTAGAGCGATGACGTGTTGGTACACGACTGCCTTCTTCGGAGATATTTCCAGTTGCCTCAACCTGTCTTCAACAAACAGATCGACTAGGAGCTCAGCCATGTTGATTCCTGTAGAGTAATAGACGACGGTTGGAGTCTGGCTTGGCAGTCTAGCGTTGATCTCATTCACCAAGGGAGCGGATCCTCTCAGAAGAACCTGAACGTCTGTTAGGCCGTTCAAGGCCAGTTTCGATGCGATCCTTCTACCGATCTCGCTCATCCTCTGTGCCACGTTCTCGGATACTTCGACGGGGGCATAGACCCTCTTGCAGCCATATTCCTCGTCAAATTCGAGACCTGTGATTTGGAGCGGTTGTCCTTTTCCTCTCTGGCCTATCACTTCGAGAGACAATGCGGGCCCTTCAATGAATGCCTCGACAACCGGTCTACGATCTACTCGCCGAACCGCTGCTATAGCACTCCGAAGTTGGCTTTCGTTGTCGGCTCGATAGATGCTCTCACTTCCGCTGCCGGTGGAGGGTTTCACAATGACCGGAAGTCCGGACTTAGGCCATGGATCGGGGATCGGCACACCACATGCCGCAAGGAAACTTCGAGATTCTGTCTTGTCAGAGGTTATGCGGAAAGCTTGGTTATCCTGCATAAATGGAATGCCGAGCTCGTTGGACATTCTTTCTAACAGAGCAAGCGTATTCCGATTCTCGTTCGCCGGTAGAACCGCGTCGACTCTCCGCAGCATGCTTCTCATCTGTGCAGCCATGCGATAGATGTCGATGGAGAAGAATTCGTCGGCCAGATCCCTCGCCGGAACATCCGGGTCCTTGTCTATCAAGATGGTTTGGTAGCGGGCCTTCGAGCAAAGACATGTTGCCTCAATTCCTTGAAGGTGACCGCCAAAAATGGCAACACGCATTCAGTCTACCGGCAGAGATCCGAATGTTTGAGTGAGCGTATAAAGAGATGTGAAAAGGAACGCCGACCACGTAATAGCCTGCCGAGGCCCGCCCGACATTGCGAGCTATCTTCGATCCTTAGCAGTTCGTTCTTGCTCGGCTCTTCAGAAGATCGGAGCTCATGGTGCCGAGAAGAGCAAGTCGATGAAAGGAGCCGAAAACATTGGAGAAGGGGGTGAATGACTTCCCGAGTAGTTGGAGATTAGACGAGTCAGATGGCGTTGGAACACGCTGTTACGAAGTTGAAACGTTGGAAGAAGCAGGGGGTTGCGTGTGCTTAGGCCATACGAGTCTTCTCATATGCGCTGCCATTGATGGTTCGTTGCGTTCGGAAATCGAAGGGAGCTTCCTAGTCCCTTTGAACATCACTAGGTGAGGCGGTGAACTTTGTGAGTCATGTGCGTGCGGAACATATGGCACTAGAGAGCGTTGGGCTTGCACACGAACTGAGAGCGGAGCGTGACTGAATTGTAACGCGTTCTCTGAGGCTGCCTCTTCGCTTGCGACTCCGTGTCAGGAATCGGAGTCGCTATGGAAGCTAGAGAGCGGGATGATGATGGAAATGGCGAAGAGGAAGAGTAGCTTTGGAAGAAGTATGAGCGATACGATGGTTGCAGGTATAGACCTTGGAGATAGGGAGAGCTTGATCACCGTACTGTCTCCAACCGGTGATGTGGTGGATAGGTTCACTTTTGCGATGAACGATGAGGGATATGCATTCTTCGCGAGTCGAGTTCCGAGAGATGTGAGGATAGCCTTCGAGGCTACTGTTATGGCGTATCCATTATCTAGGATGCTTAGGGAATACGGATACGGAGACATCACGGTAGCTCACCCGAAGGAGTTCGCATGGATAGTGAAGTCCAAGAAGAAGAATGACCGGGTGGACAGCCTGAAGATAGCTAAGCCCCACACGGTGGGTATGCTCCCTCAATCGCATCTCCTAGATAGGGAGGAGCAGATTGCGAGAGACCTTTTGGTCCAGAGGGTGAAGCTGGGTGTCGAGATCGGCAAGCTGAAGAACAACATAATCAGCTACCTGAAACGTGAAGGAGTCTATGAGACGCTACCAAAGACTGAAGATAACTTCTCGCTAGCTAGGAGGCAAGCCATCCGCTCATCGAGGTTCGATGATAACAGAGACCTTGTCATGAATACGATGATGGAGAGGCTTGAATTCCTCGAAGCTCAGTGCATGTCCCTTGAGGATGAGATAAGGAGAGCTGCTAGGCAGAGTGATGATGTAAGGCTGATCATGACAATCCCCGGAGTGGACTTCTACCTAGTTCACTGATCTCCAGCTTCATAGGTGACGTGAACCGGTTCCCCTCAAATAACCACCTGGCAAGCTTCCTAGGCATAATACCGGAAACCCGAGACAGTTCCGATATCAAGGAGGGGTAGGATCTCGAAGGATGGCCCATCAATCGCCAGGTGAACCCTATCCATAATGGCTGATGTCATCATGAGGTATAACGACCAAATCAAGGAGTACTATGATTCGGTGAAGAACAGAACCAGTTCGGGGAACTTGCTCACGTGGCAACGATGAGGAAGCTCTTGAGGATGCTTTATCATATGCTCAAGACCAAGGAGCACTGGTGGTGGGAGAACTGCCACCTCACAGAGAGGAAGCTCTCAAACCTGATGAGGGATAGGAGGTGAGCTGAACTCCGGGCATAAGATGGGGAACCATGCGGCAGGCTTAACCACTCATTTGGCAGTGAGCCTCCGAGTTCTCCAGAGTGAATGTGGAAGCTCCGCGTCCACCAAAATTGTCAGAATGCACCTACGAGTGCTCATGGTTGTTTGTGGAGAAGGCGGAGCTGTAGTTTGCCGCCATCCCCTCAACCCAGAGAGGTATCAACTAAATATGCAAAAACACCTCAACTAGGCTGGGCGAAGAGGCCGCCCCAACGCGTTACGTGGTTGTGCCATATGTTGTGGTATAGCGGATCGTTTGGGTCACAAGTGAATGTTCCACAGCACGGTCGAACTAGTCGTCCGAGTCCGCCCTTCGGAAGTCCGCGTATTCTGACAATGCACGCGCGCCTGCCACGGCTTGCTCAGGTGTGAAATAGATCGGAAGTTTCAGCTCTGCAGCCCTTGAGACTAGATCCCCATAGGCTGCAGAAGGTATCGCCGTGAAGACAGGCAGGATTGGTTTCTTGCACTCTCTGCTGACTCTGTGGAACATCTCCACCATGCCCAAGAGAACCGTCTGAGACCAGTTGCCCATCTCCACTATCAACATATCGCAAATCTCGTCGCACAAGATGGCTTCGCCGATCGATTCGAGTACGCTGACAACTTCCTTGGGTCCAACGAGAGCTGTTATGTCGAGCGGGTTGGTGGCTTTTTCCTTTGCAGGTAGGACATCTGCCAATTTCGCTCGAGTTTCAGGCTTGAAGGTGGGAAGTGAGAGGCCCTCTTCGTCGAGGGCGTCAGCGAACAGGGCGCCTATCCCACCTGAATCTACTATGGCGCCGACCCGATTTCCAGCCGGCAACGGTGCCCACGATAGCGCCATTGTCATGTCAACAAGATCCTGAAGCCCCCTAGCCCTAACGATCCCCAGCTGGCGAAACAATCCTGTGTACACCCCATATTTCCCGGCAATGGCGCCGGTGTGGGAGAAGGCAGCGGTGCGCGCGCGTTCAGACCTACCTATCTTCAGCACAACGAGGGCTTTTCGTTCCTTGAACGCCAGCCTCGCTGCATCGATGAATTTCCGTCCTTCCCTAGCGGCCTCAAGAAATACTCCGATGGCTCTTGTCTCCGGGTCCTTGACGAAGTACTCAATATAGTCGGACAATTGAAGATCGATTTCGTTGCCGGACGAAACCCATCCACTGACACCGATCTTTCTGGCCCACATATTGTAGAGCAAGAACTCGGCAACGCCTCCGCTTTGGGTCACAAACGCGATATCTCCTCGGACGGGTGAAGGATGTGATAGGAAAGTTGCCCAAGTACCCTTGCTGAGATACAAGGCTCCTTCACAGTTGGGGCCGCATATCCTTGTCCCGTGCTGTCGAGCTTTTTCGAGGAGCGCCGCTTGCTCTCTGTCGCGGTCGGGCGTCTCAAACTCGATCTGCGCGGCAACAACGACACATGCCTTGACGCCTGCGTTTATGCAGTCGTCCAAGGTTTCCCTTGCGCGTCCGCCTGGAACTGCGAGCAGAGCGAGCTGTGGCGGCTCTGGAAGACCTGTTACAGACTTGAAGCATTTGAGTCCGGATATTTCGTCTCGATTAGGGTTCACGGGGTAGATTTTTCCCTTGAATCCGGCTCGTACTAGGCCTGGAATTATCATACCGCTGAACTTCTCTGGATCATGAGATGCGCCGATCACCGCGATCGAATCGGGTTTGAAAAGGAAATCGAGGTCAATCTTCTCCAGGTGGCTCGTCGGACCAATACTGGAAGACGCGTCTTGCACCATGCCGTCCACCGGTCTATCGACTCAACATTGAAAGTTGTGCTCGACCCGTAGTTTCAGCCGGCCCTATTATTGCTTGTTATCCGAGCTACGGCAATGTTCTAACTACCCACATATGTCATGGAAGTATACGTCTGCAGGATAGAGATAACGGATTCCTTGATGCGGCCGCTCATAGTTCCAGTAATGAATGAAACCTCGATGGCTGGGAAACATCCATGACTCGCAGACGTACGCCTTATGGAACGCCTCAATCTTACCGATCGTTGATGGCCTCCGCACGCTTGCGACGATATGCTCAATCCCGTTTCCACTGCAGAACTCCGTGAACTCTGGCCTTCCTCCCCTAGCCGGATAGAATTGTGTTCCCCGATCCGTCAGGATCTGATCAGGCTTACCGTACTGCCTCACAGATTCTTCCAGAAGCTTGATCGCATGCTTCGCGGTTGGGTTGTGATGAATCCCCGAGCCTGGAACGAAGCGGCTGTGATCGTCCAGGTAACTGATCATCCACTCGTCGTCTTCTGTGAGTTTGAAGTCACCCTGCCAGAGTTCGTTGCTTCGTGAACGCTGGAATCTACGCCTACCCCAGACCCTTCTAGGCGCGGAGATGGGGTTGTTTAATCCAGCCTTGACGAGGATCCGATGGATGGTCCTGTGGCTGACAGGCGTGGTCTCCTGAACCCTGTAGTTCCGCAGGTATCCTTCGATCTTGTTCGGTCCCCAATGTCTGCTGCGTCTCAACTCCAAGATGAGGTCGACGGTTGACTGAGGAGTCTTGTGGTAACGATGAGGTGCTCTGGATTTGACGTGTAGACCCTCCCACCCATATTTCCCGTAGACGCGCCACCAACGATAGACTGTCCTCTCATCGATTCGTAGAGCTGTCGCGATCTCTAGGCTTCTCCAACCGTCAAGTTTTCTCTGGAGGATCCATCTTCTCCGTCGTAGTTCTCTATCCACCGATGCCACCCTAACTTGTCCCAATGATCCGGTTTCTTTTTGTGACTGACACATGTGGGTAGCTAGCTCAATCCGAGCTACGGCAGTGCCAAAGCAAAATCCTGAATCAGTCAACTGTTCGCTGTGCGGGCTAACGAAAAGAGGGTGAACAGGGTGTTCGGCGGTTCACAGGACCAACTTATCAAACATGCGAAAGCCGTATCTACGCGGGTTTGCACCTTCCGCGGAGGATGCATCCTTCGCGACATCTCGGAGCTAGATTGCGGAGGCGCCCGGAGCTATGAAGGATCGCGTGAACGAGATCATCGCCAATGCCCTTAATGAGAAGAGAGCGAACCTCTTAGAGCCGGAGGCCAAACGCATCTGCAAGGAATATGGCATCTTCACTCCACCGTTCAGAGTGGTAACAAACGTCAAAGACGCGGTGAAGTCAGCGAGATCCATCGGCTTTCCAGTCGTTCTCAAAGCCGTATCTCCAGATATCATTCACAAGACGGAAGCGGGATGCGTGATGCTTGGTCTCAGAGATCCGACTGAAGTCAGGCGGGCATTCTCGGAAATCCTGAGTAACGCGCAACGCCGTGTCCAGAAGGCAAGAGTCAATGGCGTACTAGTGGAAAAGATGTTGCCCAAAGGGGTCGAAGTCATCGTCGGCGGTTTCAAGGATCCGCAGTTCGGTCAAACGCTCATGTTCGGTCTCGGGGGTATCTTCGTGGAGCTGTTCGAGGACGTTTCGTTTAGAGTTGCGCCGTTAAGAGAGCGAGACGTCAGAACCATGATCAAAGAGATCAAGGGCTACGAGATCCTGAAAGGACACAGAGGGCAGCCTCCTGCAGATGAGGAAAGCCTCGTCAGGATTATTATGTCGCTATCGAAGCTGTTGACGGATCACTCTGAGATATCCGAGACTGATCTCAACCCTACAATAGTCTATGACAGAGGTGCAATTATAGCAGACGCACGAATGACTCTCGAGACGTAATCTGAATTCCACACTAGGACCGATTTCGCTGCGTTAGATGTAATCTCAGTACTTTCTGATAGTGATCTCTTACGAGTAGAAAGTAACAGTCTACGCCCACACCTGATGCCAGACATCGCTTCAAAACCGCTGGGGCGTCGTTCCATGTTTATATTCTTCGATCGCTGATCTTTGGAAGATTCGCGGCGATTTCCATTGTCTCTTGAACAAGTGTTGACTTCCTCCACTGTTGGACAGAAAGCGTTGCTGATGACGAATCAAGCGATAGCTCGGGCAGCGATTGAGAAGGGTGTGCGGGTCGCAGCCGGGTATCCTGGTACTCCGGCTTCGGAGGTCATTGAGTCGCTCGGGCTCGTCGCAGATACGTACGGAATGCATGTGGAGTGGGCAGTGAATGAAAAAGTTGCTCTTGAGGTGGCATCGACTGCAGCGATCGCAAATGTTCGCGCGATGGCCGTGATGAAGCATGTGGGAGTCAATGTTGCTTCGGACATCCTTATGGTGATTGGTCTAAGTGGCGTCAACGCTGGACTTGTGATTGTTGTAGGCGACGACCCCGGAGGGTGGGTTTCTCAGAACGAGCAGGACAGCAGACTCTACGCTCAGATGGCTGACCTTCCGATGTTTGAGCCTTCGACTCCGCAGGAAGCGCTCGAGATGACTCGTCTAGCTTTCGAAGTCTCTGAACAGCTCAGCCTCCCGGTTTTCGTCAGAACAACCACCAAGATCAGTCACAGCACGGGGTGCGTACGGCTAGGTCCGATAATCGAGTCAAACAAGAAGGCGGAATGGATGAAGGATTTCAACCGCTACTACATCGGAGACGTCACGGCGCAGGCAAGGCACGCTTGGCAACACAAGCAGATTAGGCGGATGCAGAAGCTGCTGCGAAAACTCCCAGTGAATCCCCTCTCGATCAAGCCGGGTCAGAAGCTCGGATTAGTGGCGTCGGGGGGCGCATATAGCTATTCAGCAGAAGCGGTTCGAAACCTAGGCCTGGAAGGCAAGGTGGCCATGCTGAAGATAGAAACCTCTCATCCTCTGCCTCAAGACAAGATGAAGAGGATGCTGCAGCATATGAAGAACGTGCTCGTTGCTGAAGAGGTTGAGCCTTTCATAGAGGATCACCTCCGACAACTTGTCTACGACTTGCCACGAAGGCATTGCGCAACGATTCGCGGGAGAAGAACAGGTGACCTCCCTGAAGTCAGCGAGCTTAGTTGCGAGATCGTCACTTCTTCTTTGGCAAATCTTGCCAGAGTCCGGGTCGGTCAAGACAAGAAAGAAGCCGCCGCGCGCGGCGCCATAGCTGACGCAGTCCCGCCGAGAGGGTGGACCTTGTGCGCAGGGTGTCCTCACCTCGGCAGTTTCTACGCCCTCAAGCTGCTCGCTAAGAAGACTCCAAAGAAAGAGATCGCAAACTGGGGAGACATAGGGTGCATCGGACTAGCTGCGCTGGCTCCCCTCGGTATTATTGACACGAGTTTCTGCATGGGGTCGAGTATAGCACAGGCATCAGGACTATCATACACGGGAGTAGACCTTCCAATCCTCGCCTCTATCGGAGACTCCACATTCTTCCACTCCGGAATACCTCCCCTCATAGACGCAGTCACAAACAATGCGCGCATATGCGTCCTCATATGCGACAACGAGACCACCGCAATGACCGGCCATCAACCCCACCCAGGAATTGGCATAACAGCAAGTGGCAAACCAACAAAGAAGATCAGGATTGAAGATGTCGCAAAGGCAGTTGGCGTAGAATTCATCGAGATAACGAACGCGTTTGACATTATGGGAACTTTGCGCACGATCGACCGAGCACTCCACCATCCCGGCCCCTCAGTCGTTATCTCGAGAGGACGCTGCACCGAACTCACTAGACGTGATGCGCGAAGACAAGGAACCATTGTCGAACCATATGAGATAGACTTGGAAAAATGCAAGGGCTGCGTTATCTGCACTAAGGAATTTGGATGTGCAGCCATCACCTGGAACAGCGAACTGAAGAAAGCCGTCATTGAACCGAGCCTCTGCGTTGGTTGCGGGCTCTGTGAGCAAGTCTGCGTATTTCGTGCCATATCCAGAAAAGGAAGCGCATAGCTCGGAGGGACATCCCGTGAAGGATCATCTAGACCTCGTGATCGCCGGCGTGGGAGGCCAAGGCAACATTCTCCTATCGCGGATAGTTGGCGAAACCGCCCTGAGGGCAGGTACTGACGTGCGAATCTCCGAGGCCTTCGGGGCAGCTCAGCGAGGGGGCGCGGTCCTCAGCCATGTCAGATTGGGCAAGAGTCACTCGCCCGTAATTCCTCTTGGTAGAGCGAACGCGCTCTTGGCTTTGGAGCCCGGCGAGGCCCTGAGACAATCGCGCTTTCTCCGCCAGGACGGCCTCGCCGTCGTCAATACGAAACCAATAATGCCGGTGGAAGTCTTGGCCGGCAGAGCGACATACCCTCCGATCGACAAGATCAAAGAGCTCATGACGAGACTCACGTCGAATCTATTCATGACCGACGCCGCAAAGTTGGCTGAGCAGGCGGGAGATGCCAGGACTGCGAACATGGTGATGCTCGGCGCACTGGACGGCTGCAAGATCTTGCCATTCCAACCTCACGCTCTGGAAGAGAGCATATCAATTATGGTTCCAAAGAAGATGATCGACGCGAACCTCAAGGCCTTTGAGTTGGGTAGAGCTTCCGTTTCCTCCAATATGCAGATGGCGAACTAGTATGAAACGATCTAACCACAATTGAGGTCAGGACCGCCTGACCAGCGGGACGCAGCTTCTGCATGAGCAGGCCATATGTTGTTGAGACAACGTTCGCAACTATAGAGTCATGATCACTTGACGAGGAGCCAGAGAAGGCTGAATTGTGCAATTGCGTCAAGCTTCGTCGATCTTCGAATCAGCTTTTCACGAGCGGTCCCACCTCTGAGCTTTAATACTTCCTCGGAAGCTTACAGGCTCCACGCAGTACACTGAGGAAGATCCACATGAGTGTGCGATCGGAAATTCTAGAGCGATTGTCGAATGCCGTGATGGAAACCAACGCTGACGCAGCAAGGAAAGCGGCGGCAGATGCACTACAGGCAAAGATCGACCCAGTCGAGGCGATCCAGAATGGTTTGGCAAAGGGCCTGAGAGAGGTGGGTGCCAGATTCGAAAGGGGAGAGATGTTTCTGATGGAACTGATTCTGGGCGGTGAAGCGATGAAGGCAGGCCTCGAAGTGTTCAAGCCGGAAATGCTCAAACAGACAAAGGAACTGACAGGAACAGGGACTGTTATTCTAGGAACCGTTGAAGGAGACATGCACGATATCGGGAAATCTGTTGTGAACGCCATGCTCACAGCAGAAGGATTCGATGTCATCGACCTTGGAGTTGATGTTCCCGATCAAACATTCGTGGACAAGACGAGGGAAGTCAAACCCCACATACTGGGCCTCAGCGCCTTGATGACAACGACAAGGACCAAACAGAAAGACGTCATAGACACGCTCAAGCGTGCACAACTGCGAGACAGAGTGAAAGTGATGGTCGGAGGCGCCACCGTCACCCCTGAGTGGGCTCAGGAGATCGCTGCCGACGCATACGGCGAGGACGGCGTAGATGCTGCAAAGAAAGCGAAAGAACTACTCAAACACTAGAACGATCCCCATGAGACCGAATCACAATCCCTACTCTCGTTTTTTTGCCGGAACTTGACTTCTTCGACTTGCTGCAAAGGAGGTGAAAAAGAGCTTGGAATATGTGACCAGAAGCGGAAGCGGACCAATAGTCAAGATGACTAAAGAGCAGTTAAAGACCGAACTGGAAGCCGGCAACACTGAGGCAGCAGAGAAGGGGCACGTCGCCGAACTCAGCAGCGGAGAACTGGAGACCGTCCTGGACATTATGCTGGAGCCGAGCAAGATCGTTGCAGTCGAGCGTGGAAAAGAGATCGTGATGTCCCGGGACGGCGGTGTGCTCAAGTACACAGGATGCGCCCGGTACGCTGGAGCCCCGATATCAAAAGAGCAAGGAATCATCGTCGGAGAACGGATCATCGGCCTCGATACAATGGAGCTTGGCCATGCAGACTACAGCTTCAAGCCCTGCAAACCGATAGCTTTCGACGAAGCCCATCACATGGAGAATGCTCAGATGCTAACCATAGTGCCGTTGTTCTACGGAGCCATGCCGAACTTGGGCGTATACTACCAGAGCCTTGGGGGCAAATGGCCTACGCCTACAGAACTGCTCAAAGAAGGGAAGATCAAGGAATCCAGAGAGACTCAAGAACGAGCCGCTGAGGACCTCACGAAAGACATCATGTACTTGGCCAAGATCATGGATCAATCCGGCGCGGATGGACTGAACATCGACACTACAGCCGCTGCGGGCGACGCGGAATTCTACGGGACACTCAAGGCGATTGAGCAAATCAAGAAGGAGACCAGTCTGGCAGTGGAAGTCGGAATGGCAAGTGAGACGATCATAGGCATGCACGTCGGGCTTGAATACGACGGAAAGCGGCTGGCTGGTCTCTGGCCTCATGAACAAGGTAAGCTGATCGAAAAGGCTGGGGCGAGCATATTCGGGCCAGTCGTCAACACAAGACCTACCAAATCTTTCCCGTGGAATCTGGCACGATCGCTCGCATTGGTCAAAGCAGTCAGTCAGTCTGTGCGTATACCTATCCATGTGAACATGGGCATGGGCGTTTGCGGCGTACCTATGACGGACATAACGCCTGTGGATGCGGTGACAAGAGCAGCCAAATCGATGATTACAATCGCGGACGTCGATGGCATATAGTTAGGAGTTGGCGACGCTGGAGGCATCGACCTCCCCTATCGAATGTGCTTTGGAATGGGCGGCATAAGAACTGCGGGAGACCTCGTTGCAAGAGCTCAGATGGAGAAGAAACTGCGGATACACGATGCGAAAGCGTACGTGGCAAAGAAGCTGGGTGTGGATGTCATGACACTGTCGGACGAGTATGCAATGACAGAGCTCAGGAAGAAGCTAGACATCGGCTTGATCATCACACTAACGGGCACCGCGAAAGGCCTTGCGGCCAAAGCAAGGATCGCTCGGATCTGCGATTTCAAGATAAACTCCGTCACAAGACTGTTCGAGAAGATCGCGGTTCACCGAACATGACGTCGCCAACATTGGACCAATCGAACGCGATCCAGCGTTCGAGCAAACCCCAACGCCAGTGACTTGACGGGAAGAGCCGAGCAGCTCGGTTCGACCGTCGAGGATGAGTTAGCCCCGTCAGCGCGGGGCTGGCGTTCCTTTTTCTCCCTAGATCGGAAGAGAGTCAGCTGTCCGTCGACGAACAGCACGTGACACTACAATCACGTGCTCTTCTGCATGTTAGGCAAAGCGCGCGTACCATATCTAGGCTAATTCGCTGTTCCAGATTGACGTTCTTTCTCTGCATCTATCCATTTCGCGTATGACTTCTTTGAGGCAATTTGGAGCCCGAGGCGCTCGATATGCGGTCTTATCGCATCAACAGTTCTCAATCCTTCGTCTACGCCCAATTGGGCCTGTGCTACTCCAGCCAGACCCACCTTCGGCGGGATTACTGAGGAGACGACATTTGCACCTGAAGCGAGCCGTAGCTCCAGACCCTTCAGTCCGTCGATGTCAAGCGATGCGGGCATCAACTCGTTTTGGTGAACCAACCTCATCACCGCCATCGTTGTCATCTCATCTACGATTGACGGAGAATGATAATCCTGCATTGGTGTACCATCTTGGGGCACAAAACCCATGGCTCTAACTTGACTGGCTCCTACTCGTTTCATCTCAAAGACGGAGTCAACCCGATCATCACAACTCTCTCCAACCCCAAGCAGGATGCCCTCCTCGATGAGTAGGCCCTCTTTGTGAGCCTTCAGTTTCGCTTCTAACCGTGTGCCGTAATCTTGGCCGACTCGGAGCTTCGAGTAAATCCTCTTGTTGTGGGTCTCTTGGTAGAGAGCATACCAGTCAGCCCCAGCTTCCTTCAGAGATCTCAATGCGCTCCGCGGAAGCACACCTGGCGATACCATGATGCCAAGGTCAGTGGCGTCGTTCACGAGTCTGACCATTCTTACGAGCGGTTCAAACCTGCTTCTATGATAAAGAATCGGATCTTCGCCTGAGGTTAGGTCAATCAGGTGAACTCCTGATCTCTCGAGTAGTTGAGCGATCTCGGAAATGCGCTCCGGATCTTTCCGGTACCTTTGACATCTGGTGTTTTGCCTCCTATAGAAGCAGAATCTGCAGGCATTCCGACAGTAAGTGGAGAAATAGGCAAATCCATAGATGAATACCTGTGCTCCAAGACTGCTCGCTCCTACTTGTGCTGCCGCCGAGCAGAGAGAATAGAATTCTTCTATGCTATTCCATCTCATGAGACGCAGCGCGTCTGTCCTGCTCGGGGGTAGTCCTTTGAGTCCCAGCTCCAGGATCCGATGAACTCTTTGGGATCTTCCGGAACGCGATTGCGGGCGCGGGGTCGTCCTCAGTTGCGGTTCACCTGCCTATAGTGGGTCTCGTGAAGAATATGATCCTGGACACAATTGTCTATCATGTAGAGGCCGATGCGTAGCTATTAGGATGGCCTTTTTCCAAGTCTTCAATTACCCGGTTTGTGTTCTCGATGTCCCACAAACCAACTATTCTCTCGATCTTTTCGCCTCGAAATCTGAACAAGTAGCTTCCTTGAAGCTTGGCCTTGGCTCCAGCTTTGGAGGTCATGTTCCATTGCCAATTGCTCAGAACCTCGTTCTCACTCACAGCTACCGCTCGGACTTCCTCGACTTCCCATCTAACTGATGGGTGCGCAGCGCCCCAGTCAGAATACCACGCCTCAAACACTTTCTGGATGTTTCTCTTGCCGATATACGGTCCGTCAAGTGGCCAACCTAAAGTCATGGAAGCATCCTCAGTCAGCAATGATGCCAATGCTGAAGCATTCATTCCGGCATCGGCATTGTAGTACGCAACGCGAACATCTTTGGTATCCTCGACATTCATCGTCAAGCAACCGAGTCGACCTACTCAATCTGCGACGTACTTATCGGTTTGGGGAAAGCTCTCCCGTGAAGGAGCAAAGCCATAGGCTGATGTATGATGCAGCCTCGTTAGCGGAGATATGCGACAATCAGGGCAGTCACGAGGAGCTGGTGCTTCTATTCTCTGCGTAGAACCTGAGCTCGCGAATACTCTTCGAATTCTGAAAGGAATTAACCGTTCCCCCTCAATTTCTTTGTGATGCGTAGCTTCGGGCCTTCGGCGAAATGTGCACAAGGCGTCAATTTTAATATGCAACCTGCGGAGTGATTACGGATTTTCATGGAACCCCTTCCCGACTTCACACAAGAAGCGTTGAGAGTAGTGGACCTTGCGAAGGATCGCGGAATCGTGCTGAGGGTCATGGGTGCATGTGCAGTAAGGATCCACTGCCCGAAACATGGACACCTGAATGATCAGCTGGGAAGGCAACTCACTGACATTGACTTCATGAGCTATGGCAAGCACATGTCAAAGACGGAGAAATTCTTCGAAGAGATTGGCTACCAGCCCAGAAAGGCCTTCAGCTATCAATGGGGGCACGAGGCCTACAAGCGGCAGTTTTTCGACGATGCCAAGAACAAGAGACATGTAGATGTCTTCTTTGACGAACTTGAGATGTCTCACACAATCAGTTTCAAAGGAAGACTAGAGCTTGACTATCCGACGATTACCCTCGCGGACCTTCTACTTGAGAAAATGCAGATAGTCCAGCTGAACGAGAAGGATGTCAAAGACGTCATCGTTCTACTTCGTGAGCACGGCATAGGGGATAACGAGAAGGAGACAGTGAACTCGAAGTACATAGCAAAGTTGCTATCAAACGACTGGGGATTCTACTATACAGTGACGACGAATCTGAATCGAGTCAAGCAGTTCTTGACCGAATACAAAGTCCTGTCGGAAGATGACAGAGAACACGATGCCAAGGGAATCGACAGTCTGCTCCGAGTGATTGAGGAGACACCAAAGGCGATGGGTTGGAAGATGCGTGCAAGAGTGGGGACGCGCAGAAAATGGTACACTGACGTGGGCGAGGTTGCCCTGCCCGGCGCCCAGGAGAGCGAGTAGACTCGCACGTTCCAGTCTAATCTACGAGTGTCTGCTCAAGTGTGAGGATGTACGGCTCCAAAGATGTATGATGAGACGTTCTCGAGTCTGGGTATGTGTGCGTGCGGTTACACTTGAGTGCCAGTAAGGCGATCCTACCCGACCACCGGCATGAAGTTCTCCACTTTCGAATCGCCCAGCTCAATCAGCACGCCGAGAAGCGTTCCACGTTCGTATGTGCTGCCCGGATTAACACATAAAGTGCGACCAATCTTCGTGAAGCCCTTGGCCTCATGAACATGGCCGTGCAGTCCTAGTAGAGGAGCATGTTTCTCTATGGAATCCTTGACAGCGGTGCTGCCAACTGCGCGAGCGAATCTGCTGCTCTGCTTGAGTGTTTCATCGATCTCGGGTGCATCATCAAGGCCCGTCCCGTAGGGAGGTGCGTGCAGATTGAATACGCTGCTCCTAACATCCTTAAGTTGGGAAACCAAGCTCTCGATCTTCTTAAGCAGCTCGTCTTCGGAGCATTCCTTGTAACTCTTCCAAGGGGACGGATTGGTCCATCCCAGTGAGATCATCTCGTGGTGCGCGTCGACTGCAACTACTTTGCCTGAGGCGTTCACGACAGTCTCGGACTGTTCGATGATTCCGTCAATCTCGGGTATGTCGTCGTTGCCGGGGCAGACGAAGCATTTTGCATTGGTGTCCTTCAGTTTTTCGTCAGCAATCTTCATCCACTTCTTGGTTCCTTCCGTCATTAGTTGTACGAAGAGTGCGTCCATCTTCTGAGGGTTAGCCCTCAGCTCCTCTATTTCCTCAGGAGTAGTCTTGTAGGGATAGTATCCTTTGTCTCTGATCATCTTTTCTAGTTCATTCACTTTCTCAACTGGCTGCGTCCATTTTCCTCCTCCGAAAGAGGCTTCATACTCGCCTCCCTTGCGAAGAAGCGGAATCATCGCTTTGCCGGTCATATCACCGCCGAGAATCGTGACATTTGCCTGATAGAATTTTCCTGCGTTGACGAACTTTATCCAACATCTTTCGGACCCGTGAACATCAGTCGCAAAGAACACTCGAGTCGTCAAGCCTCATATGCACCCGAATAGTGGAATGCGTTCGAGATTCCCGCTACTTAACCTCTACGCCATGTTTGTCTCAGGATCGTCCTCCACATACAGCACGCAAGCAAACGTGGTCTTTCTCGACAAGTGTTATATACGGTGGTGGAGGGAAAAGCTCATTCCGAGTGATGCTCTTGGCAAAGGAGCAACTTTTCCTCAGGAAGACCACTGGTCTTGTAAGGGCTTGGGGTTTTTGGGATGTCTTCGCTGCCAACTCTTGGACAAATCCATTCGTAGGATACTTCACGTTCTTCGTTTTGCTTTACACGCCGTTTCTGCCTCAGGGCAACATATTGCTGACAATAATACTCGGCATCTTTCTTGTGCTGCCCCAGTGTGCCGTCTACGCGATGCTTGTTTCAACGATGCCTCGCGCAGGCGGAGAGTATGTTTGGATGTCTCGAATATTTCGATGGCCCATAATCGGGTACGTGCTGACTATGGTCGCATGGGTCATCACACCGCTCTTCTGGCTTGCCATCCTTGCGCCGGCCGTTGCAGGGCTCTACTTCCAGCCAATCTCTATCGCCCTCGGAAACAAGGAACTGGCACTTTGGTGGATGACACGTGACGGCGCATTCGCCGCCACTGTGTTCTATGTGGTGGTAGGCCTCGTAACTATGGGCTTAGGGATGAGATGGACTGGACGTCTACTGAAGGCCAGCTTTACGGTGGGTGGCATCTTAGCCGTCCTTGCGACGATCGGCATCCTGCTGATGTACAAGCCAGCAGACTTCGTCAGCGTCTACAATGCTTTCCATCTGGAACAGTTTGGGATGCATGATGCGTATAACGGAGCCATCAACCTTGTAACAAAGGACTGGGGCACGCCGATGCCCGGCCTCTGGAACTGGAATATGGGCGCGACGCTGCCGCTTCTAGGCTTTGCTGCTTTCGCCACTAGCTGGCACATGTGGGGCGCGCCGATGTACGGGGAGGTGAAGGGTGCCTCGGAGATGAAGGTCAGCTTCTGGACGATGGCAGGCGCTGATCTACTGAACAACGGCTTGATGATTGGCTACCTCTTGGCGTGGGTGGCGCTCGTGGGCTTTCCATTCTATCAGTCCTCGAACCTCTTGTATGGAACATTCGTCTGGTACGGATTTGACGCATCGGCCATAAACAACATGATGCCCCTCTACCCCACTCCGACACTCTACGTGTACCTGCTCACTAAGAGTCCCATCATTACGATTCTCATATGTTTGGCAGGTATCTTCTTCATCGCATCCATGCACCCGGGACCTTGTGCGATTCTTCCTCCGATCCGAGTATCTTTCGCAATGGCATTCGATAGAGTCCTGCCTGCTCCTTTGGCAACCCTCTCGACCAGTCGCAAGGTTCCCCTGCTCGCTCTTGGGATATTCTCAACAATTGCCCTGGTGTTCGGGTGGTTGTACTGGTACGTTCCTGGAGTCAGCACCTTGACGCTCATGGGCACTATGCTGATAATAGTGTCATTCATGGGCACCTCGATTGCTGGCGCTATTCTGCCCTATGTGCGACCGGATGTGTGGAAACAGTCTCCCGCCTCAAGATACAAGATAGGCAATATTCCCGCCATCACAATACTCGGCATTCTTGCCCTGGCCTACTTCACCTATCTCTGCTACCTGTGGGTGTCGGATCCGGTGTACGGTATCAACAATCTGCCTTCAGCAGAGTTCTTTGGGATAATGTACATAGCCGCCATCATTCTGTATTTAGCCAGGAAGTGGAGATTCAAGAAGAAAGATATGGACATCGCAAACACATTCAAGGAGATTCCTGCGGAATAGAGAACACCAGATCTCAGCCGCCGATCCTCCCGTGGATTGGCGGCAATTCTTCTCTCACCGACACCAGTATACGATTCCTCTAATGCCGCACCTTCACCCTAATCCAAGCTGCTGACTTTCGTTTTCGCTCAACCATCTCGTGGGCTATGAGTTCTTCCAAAGCTCAGCGTACCTTTCTGGTGCAGGTGAGGCTTTGCATCCATTCTCTCCATATCCCCAGCTTTACTGGTCTTTAGCGTTCCCCAACATAGTGGGGCTGCTTCTGGCAATAGGCATGAACTTCTGGATCTGGAACTGGATTATGAATTTCATGTCCACGAGTAGAGTCGGATTGGCTATAGCGTTCGACAGGTTACTTCCAGAATTTGTGGGAAGAGTTGACAAGAAGTTTCACGCCCCGTATGGCGCATTGGCAATGTTTGCGGTCTTCTCATTGGTACTATCGTATCTGTATGCTTACCAGAATTTCGGAGCATATTTCCTTTTCGCAGCATTTGGGTCGCTCATAGCATATATGATAACCTGTTACGCCGGCATGCTCTTTCCGTTTCTTAGAAAAGGAATGTTCGAATCTTCTGTTGCTAGAATCTATGTCGGGAGAGTGCCGCTGATCACTATCCTAGGTGGTTTTGCGGGAGTGTTTATGACGTGGGTCGCGTATAGGTGGTTTGTGGATGCAAACTACGGGGTAAATAGCCTAATTGGAACAACTTTTGTCATCGTCGTCTATGTGGGATGCATACTTTCCTATCTCTTCTTCAAGTACTACAGAAAACGTCAGGGAATTGACGTTACCCGAGTGTTTAGAGAGCTTCCATATGAATGAATAATATGTGGTACTAGTACTCACATGTATCCATGGCGTAATGTTAGATCGGCGCGCTCCAATGACCCGGTTGTTTTTTTCTAGTGACATACACGGCAACGAGAAGTGCTGGAGGAAGTTCGTGAGCGCGCGAGAACAGTATGATGCTGACGTCATGATACTAGGTGGCGACCTCACTGGGAAGATGTTGCAACCCATCATAGAGCAACCGGAGGGACGCTGGAAGTACTATCGCGGAGGGAAAGAATGGTTCCTGAGCGATGAAGACGAACTGCTTAGGCAGGAAAAAGAACTAAGATTTTCTGGCATTTATCCTTATAGAACTAGCCGCGAGGAGGCGGAAGAGCTGACTGCAAACGAACAGAAACGTCAAGGAATATTCCTGAAGGTACAAGTGGATACCCTAGCAAGATGGCTTGAGTCTGCTGAGGAGAGGCTGAAAGGCAGAAGGATTTACGTGGCTCCCGGAAATGATGATGACTTTGTGATTGACCCAGTTCTTGAGAGATACGAAGTAGCGGTCAACTGTGAGGGCAAAGTGGTTCGGATCGATGACCATCATGAGATGATCAGTTCGGGATGGACTAATCCAACCCCATGGAGAACTTGCAGAGAGGAGAGCGAAGAGAACCTAAGTCGACGAATAGAATCGATGGTCGCTAAGGCGGAAGACGTTTCCTCAAGCATATTCGCCCTACACGCTCCACCCTTCAATACGGGCCTTGACGAAGCGCCAAAACTGGACACAACCGCAGAAACCCCGGCTCTGTCTCTAAACCATATTAGATGCTTGGTTCTAAACGGTTGACTTGGGCCGTTAACCATCGAAGGGATTACTCTTCGAGAATTTCTCTCGACTGTGAGAGGCGTTCTGGATAAGGCTCCGCCAACATGGCGGAGGAGGCGTACCGGTAGACCTCCATTCGACCCAGCCAGCAGGGTCATGGCTCTACTGGTGAAGGAGCGGTACGGTCTCACATACCGCGATGCAGAGATATACATCAAAGAGAACCAGCAAACCTGCCTAGAATGCGGAATGACCGAGATGCCCGACCACAACACCATATGGCGGACAATGACCAAACTTCGCGAACCCTACCTGAAACAGCTGAACCATGAAGTCAACCACCTTTTCAAAAAACGGAGAAACGCATAGCCGTAGACGCCACAGGCTTCAGCTCCAAGACATACTATTCATGGCGGAGAAACGAGTCTAGGAGAGAATACCTGAAGCTCCACGCAGCCGTAGGCCTACTCTACAAGGCTATTCCAAGCATGGAGGTCACCACAGGCACAGTCGGCGACACAACACAGCTGGGCACCCTACTCGAAAGCCTAGATGACATAGAATCAGTCTCAGGCGACACAGGATACCTCTCCCACAGAAACTGCATGCTAATCGAAGCGAAAGGAGCCACACCATACCTCAAACTAAGAAGACACAGCCCAGAACAGCCCATCGGCCCACCCGCATGGAAACGCATGATACACTCCTACAGGCGAGACAAGCGCAGATGGATGAAACATTACCACACGCGATCCATGGCCGAGACCGCCTTCTCAGCAATCAAACGAACCCTAGGCCACCACCTCACCTCCACCAGAAGAGACCACCAGAAACTCGAACTCATGACCAAAGTAATCGTCTACAACATCACAGTCCTAATCAAAAGCACCCAAAGAGGAGTATAGAGACGGAGCCGAAACCCCCAGGAGAGTGGGCGCAGACGAAACTGAAGCCGTGGGAAGTAAGGCTGTCAGAACGGCAATCGAAAAGCACTACCCTTTGTTAGGACTGCATGGTCATGTTCATGAAAGTAGAGGAAAGACTGCCCTTGGGCGGACCCTTTGTTTCAATCCTGGGAGTTTCTACACGGAAGGGATTCTAACGGGGGCGGTGATCGATTTGGATAAGAAAGGGGTCAAGAGATGGTTCTTCATCTCAGGGTAGGCTTATTCAGCTTTCCTTGTTCCTAGGGATACTTACTCCCTGGCTTCGTCCACATCGTTGTACCACTTCCTACGCGTGCCGACCCTCGCTCTCATCTTCCACCTTAGGGTCTTTGGTTTCTTGCTTGCGGCGTCGATCAAGTCAGCTATCCTTTCCTCTACCGTTCGAACGCTCCCTTGATCTTCAAGTAGACTCGCATAGTTCTTTAGCATAATTCTCGTCTTCTCTAGGTTCGTTGTTGCTGTATAGTAGAGCGGCCAGTCGTCGCAAAGTAGCTGTGTGAAATAGGGACTATTGATCCTGTCATTATCATCTGGTCCCAGACCATGTTCCGCGAGCAGAATCACGATATCCATGATGTCCTTCTCAGTAATACGGACGATTTGCAGCTTCTCCAGAAGCAACTCTATTAGCGGAATGGTTGGCCTATCAACTTCCAATCTATTCCTAAACTCTATCGTGTGACTCATGCTCAACCTATCAGTGAAAATGTCAGCATGCGCACCGGTCGTCTCGTTGAGAAAGATAGATCTTCCACGCAAGACGATTTGTAGCATGGGTCTTGTGTGATAGTGGAACTCTTCGAACAGCTTAACGATTTGGTCATTCCACTTGCCGTAGGTTGCGAAATCCAAATCAGTTAGTCTACGCATTTTTCCGTGTATTTGTGCAAACTTCGGACAATGCAATCTCACTGCACTTGCGCCCATTAAACGCAGTATTATGCCCCTCTCTTCTCCTGCCCCAACAATTCTTGACGCCTCGCTTAGGAAGTCACTGTCGATCATGGTGGATCCAAATCCTAATGGTCTAGGACTTTCTCTATGTCAATAGTCACAGTCTTAATATCTGTGAGGTCGTCCATGACCCATTTTGAAAGTTCTCTACCTAACCCGCTCTTCTTGCTGCCGCCAAATGGCGCCTGCTGTTCCCAGTAGTTCGTTGTCTCGTTGATGTTCACGGACCCTGCCTTTATTCCCTCAGCCAAGAGGAACGCCTTCCGCAAACTGCTCGTGAATGCGGCTGCGGTGAGTCCGTATTGTGTAGCGTTGGCTAGTTCTATCGCTTCATCGAGTGACGAGAATGTGGTTATCGGAGCAACTGGTCCGAAGGTCTCTTCTTGGAACACGAGAAAGTCCGGCGTGACATCGTCGATGACGGTGGGTTCGTGGAATAGCCCTTTTCTGTGACCGCCGGTTAGGATCTTGGCTCCTCTTTCGCGAGCGTCATTCACGTGAGCATCCACTTTGCGAGCACTAGGCTCGTTGTTCAGAGGCCCCATGTCTGTATCTTCCAGCATCGGATCGCCAACCCTAACCTTCCTCGACCTATCCACCAACTTCCTCACGAATTCGTCGTGAATAGACTGGTGGACAAGTATTCTCTCAGCGGCTGTGCAGCACTGACCCGCCAAATAGTAAGCGCCTACTGCAGATGCTTCAACGGCATGGCCGATGTGCGCGTCGTCCATTACCACTATCGGCCCGTTTCCTCCCAACTCTAGTACCAGTTTCTTTATGCCGGCTTTCCTAGTGATCTGCTCTCCAACTTCTACGCTGCCAGTGAATACTACGGCGTTAACATCGGGGCTTGACACCAAAGCATCTCCGATTTCGCTTCCGGAGCCCGTTACAACGTTCACGGCGCCTTTGGGAAAACCAGCCGCCTCATAGATCTCGGCCAGCATGATACCAGACATCGGCGTGTAGCTTGAAGGTTTCAGAACAACGGAGTTTCCCGCCGCAAGCCCAAATGCCAGTCCGATATTTGGTATGTCAGATGGCCAGTTCCAGGGAGAGATCACCGCTGCGACTCCCACGGGTTCCCTAGTCACAAGAATACGTTTCGCAGCACCGCCTTCGATCCGCCCCGCGCTTGTAGCCCCCTGCTCCGCCGTCGAAGGCACGACCTCGCCCCGATGCCGCAGCACCTCAGCGGCGGCATCACCGTAATGGATGTTAGAGAACCAAGCTTCTTCTCGTGCCTCATGTATCGTCTTTCCGCATTCCTGAACAATCGTGCGCGCGATCTCCTCCTTCCTAGATTCCGCAATTTCCCCCGCCTTCTTGAGGAGCAGAGCTCGCATACCAACCGGCATCGTAGCCATCTTCTTTGCAGCCGTCTTAGCAGCGTCGATCGCTCTTTTCAGATCGTCTCTTGTACACTTGGGAACCGCGGCAATAGGCTGCAGAGTTGATGGACTGAAAACCTCGAAGGCAGAACCGTCGGAAGCGCGGGTCCACTGCCCGTCTATCAAAACGCGTTTAGTGTCGATAGAAGGATCCTCCTGCATGATCCTGGGGGTCCGGTGTTTGTATTTATGACTTTGGATTTGTGAGAACGTCTCGGGCCGCTCGATTTTTCGTATGTGAAAGGATGAAAAGTCTCCAGTCCTCCCGGGCGCGTCGTTCTCTGCGGTTGGTAAGCCCGAAGCTACCCTGACCGATATCGGTCGAGCATGTGAATGGGCAATCTTCCAGAGCGGCTCATTGAATATCATGCGCGGGAATAGGTGAGTGCCGCGTTCAAGCCAACCAAAAAGAATGAAGGTGAAGAAGGAATGGCTGTATACGTTGGAATAGACGTCCACAATCTTTCCATTCATTGCACAGTCAGAACGAATAGGACTACGAGGGCGCGTCGTCCACGTCTTCGTACCATTTCGATCTGGCTCCAACCCTCGCCCTCATCTTCCAACGCAGGCTTTTCGGAGCAGATTCGATTGCTTCCATCAACTTGGAAATCTTTGAGCGGACATCAGCTACTTCGGCGTTATTGAGCAGGTCGTAGTTTGAAACGTATTCCAGCGTTTTCTTCAGATTTGTCGTGAGCGTATAGTAAAATCCCCAGTCGTCTGCGAGGGTTTTCGCGATATATTCCGGGTCGATGCATTCTTTGTCTTTCCCGATGCGGTGTTCACGTAGCAGCAGTATGGTGTCCTTGAGGTCTTTCTCGTTGATGCGAACAATCTCCATCTTCTCAAGCAGCAGATCGGCCAGAGGAATAGTGGGGTAATCAAGCTCCAAACGTCCTTTGAACTCGACCGTGTGGCTCATTTCGAGTTCGTCCATGAAAACGTCGATGTTGAGGTCCTCTGAGGGGCTGCGTAGCTTCAGCCGGTCAGCTAAGAGGAGCATTTCCCTATCCAGGATGTAGCCAAGATCTTTGAAAAGATTGATTACTTCCGACCTTTGCTTTCCATAACCCATGAAATCTAGGTCGGTAATTGGGCGATTCATGGCTTTGATCAGATCGATGGAATTGTGGCAGTGAATTCTGAAAGCCACGGCCCCCATAACTCGCAATACGATGCCTCTGTTATCTGCCTTCTGGATTATGTCGAGCGCCTTGCTCTCGAATACGGTCTTTTCAGGTGACATCTGAGTCGTCTCAGCTCTAGAAATTACGTTTTGCGCTATACGACCGGATCGCCCACACGCCCGGAGGTCTTCGCAGTGACGTGATGTTTCCTTAGTTGACGAATGTGCGTTTCGGCTCATAGCCTTTCGGAGTTTCGCGAAAGCCTCTTTCCTATTCTACTGGTACCTCCTTGAACAGGAGGCCAAGGTCAATGCCCTGCCTCTTTCTGATGTACTTGGCTCCGTAGAACAAAGCAATTGCCGCTACGAAGACCAGAATCATGGCCGTTATGGAGTCTGGCGTGCTTGAGCCCGCGACGGGGTCCAAAATGTAGATTATGGTAGTGATGCTCATCGTTATTGTGCAGCATAGGCCCATGATACTCATCAGCGGAATCGAACCTACCTTGAATCTCGAAGCTGGTGATGCCTCGTAAATTGCCTTGTTGGTCCACGGCAGAATCATCGCGCTGACCCCGATGGCTATGAAGGTGAAGCATGAAGCTAAGCTGCCTGATTGAATTCCCAGCCACGGACTGAAAGAAAGTAGGGCCAAGAACAACATCCCCCCTACAAGTACCGTGAAATGCGCCGCAGTAGGGGTACGTCTTTTCTCATCAACCTTTGCGAACCAGTCAGGGAGAACTCTGTCAATTCCCCATGCAAGAATGGAGCGGCTACCATACATGTTGTCAGTTATAACCCATAGGGAGCTCCAGAACATGTACCCAATGCCAACTAGGAAGATCAGTATTGGATTATTAGTGAGAATCAGCGCAAGATAGCCCAACCATGGTAGGATTGGAGTGGAATACTGTGGGACTGTGTAGTAATTGTAAGATATTGCCCCCAGAAAATCGTATCCTATTGTGCGGAGCGCCAGAAGGCTCAACACGCAAAGCATCACGACGGCAGCTGCCCACATAAGCAACATTCCTAGGAACGAATTGCGCTCGACGTTCTTGATCTCCCCGCCGAAAGACACTGACATATAGGCCCACAAAAGGGAGTAGCTAGGCCATATGGAGAACAACAATGTATTCTTAAGATTGAAACCTGGATTGGACCATCCGTTTTGGGTCGCGAGGCTTATGATCTCCTGATACGTCACACCAATGTCCTTCGCTAGCCCTGCATTGAAAGCCTGAATGAAAGCTTCCCTGGAACTGCTTATCAGCAACCATACAATTATGCCGATACAAATGTATCCCAGGACGTTGACGATGGTTTGGAAAACGAAGTACTTCCTAAGTCCAGATGCGATGATTATTGTGAAGACAACAATGAACAGAGTACCAATCACAAACCACCCCCAAGGCTTCCATGATGCGAACTGCGCGATCTGAATTAGCGTGGGGTTTCCAACAGATCTTCCAAACGAGTCTAGAAAAGCTGAAACTCCCATATAGCTACCGAAGGCTGCCGAAACTCCAACATAATAGAATCCGTTCCAGAATATTATGTTGAAGCTTAGTAAGAAGCCGAGGAGCGGAGTCAAAGAACGTGAGATGTACACGTACTCCCCACCGCTTCGCGGCATAGTGATACACAAAAAGTAGTAGGCCATCACTTGGAAGAATGTCAAGAAAGCCATAAACAGTGTTCCAAGAATGATGTCGACTCCGGGGTAGAATGCCGGGCCCATAACAAGCATCCAGGTTATTGCGATTCCCATGTTCATAACGGCGGAGTTGAAAAGGAAAACGTCTCTGGCGCCGGCCCGGCGCACGACCCCACTTGCTCGACGTACGAAGAGTCCCCGTTCTCCCAAAAGGTCAACCACGTGCAGGACGACGTTCTGAGTATATTTATGACTTTCCACATACAGCATTATGGGCTATATAGAGCATCAATCGTCTCTACCCTGACGTTAACTGATAGTGCTTAACCGAATTCGCTTCGAGCTCAATTATGGCGCCCCTAAGGATTCCTTCGCTGTACTCGCTGCCTGGGTTCACACATAGAGTTCGTCCGAGTGTGGACGCTCCTTTCGATTCGTGTATGTGACCGTGTAGTCCTAGCAGAGGTTGATGCTTTTCTATGGCGTCTCTTACTGCAGTGGAGCCCACTGCCTCCACAATTGCTCCGCCTGGTCCCACGACTGGCTTCAAATCCTTGAGCTTTGGCGCCGTATCAAGGCCACTATCGTACGGAGGGCAGTGGAAATTGAATATGCAGTTTGACATGTCTGTCACCTTTGATGTCATTTGTTCTATCTTCTTCGCCAGTTCCTCTTCGGAAATGTCCCTTGGACAATTCCACGGAGTCATATTGGCGAAGCCGGTGCTGATCATCTCATGGTTATCATCGATCATGACCACTTTCCCTTCAGGGTTGGTGACATGTCCTCCTTCCTCGAAGACTTCGTCGATATCGAAGCGGTCATCGTTCCCAGGCGTAATGTAGCAACGCACTTCACTGCTCTTCAATTTGTCTTCCGCCAATCGAACCCATCTTCTAAACTCATTGACCATTGCTTCAGAGAACTTCTTGTCAACCGCGCCCCTGTCCGATTCCAGTCTCTTATACTCCTCCGGAGTCGTCCTAACCGGATAGTAACCGTTGTAGCGAACCTTCTTCTCAAACTCAGCCAAGTCTTTTCCAGACGCAAGCTTCCAATTCTTGCCGAACAGGTCTGCGCTGTAGGATCCGTTCTCGTGGGTGATGATCGGGACTATCATCTTGCCCGTGACATCCCCGCCCATAATGATTAAGTCTACCTTGTAGAACTTGTGGGCGTTCATGAATTTCAGGAAACACAACTCTGCCCCGTGAACATCAGTGGCGTAGAAAATTCTCGTCAAGGTTCGACCGCGGTAGACGGAGCGGATTGGGTATTTAATTTAGGCGGGTGCAGAAAAAAGAAGCGACCGGCCAGACTCATGAGAACGTCGAACCGTCGAATGAGCAGGGCTAGGGTTTCTTCACCCCACGGGAACAACAGGACAGACAAGGCGGAAGCGAGGGAGAGAAGGCGTGGAATGTCTGAGAAGACCTCTGAAAAGAGGAAATGAACCCGTGAAATCACGGGATCGCTTCCCGGTGACCCCGCCACCTTCTATGGAGCTTTCTGTCTTTCATCACTCTTGGCAAGTGTCAGTTCTAGTAGAGACCGAAACCGGAAGACATTGCACCAAGGCGGAACACTGTTGCGAGGTTCCTACCGCCGTACGGCTGGTGGAGCGTAGGAAAAGGGGGGGTATGATGGTGGGATGGGGCTTGCGCACAGGACGGCTGGCGCATTTAACCTGAAACTGCCCCTTTGGAGAATTGTTTAAATCAGAACCTTCGGTTTACGCAGGCAAGATGGCGCTCAGCATTGACGACCGATGAATTCTACACTCTTGCACAGATGGGAATCGTTGCCCTCGCGTTTGTGGCCCTTGTTCTTACCTTTGCCTACCTTGCATACGAGAAGAGCTGACCCCACAACTCTGCCGTCACCGTGACGCAGGTTTCTGATCTCGACGGGCCTATCGCGTTTCGAAGAAACCAATAAACCGAAGGCTGAGATTCGCAGAACGAACTTGGAGACGAGCGGCAACACAAGCTCGGCTGTAGTGTTCACGATTCCGTCATGTAGAGTTGGGAGCATTCATTCT
>Ga0315282_10001230_pt1 | contig 49224 bp, 39 predicted proteins | sample YL17G07_20_MG_FD_203693 | JGI IMG/M metagenome (GOLD analysis project Ga0315282, IMG submission 203693) | Sediment microbial communities from Yellowstone Lake, YNP, Wyoming, USA - YL17G07_20 | ecosystem: Environmental > Aquatic > Freshwater > Lake > Sediment | place: USA: Wyoming | collected...
AGGGCTGAAAGTAGTCATTCCATCGACTCCATACGACGCCAAGGGATTGTTGGCCACGGCAATAAGAGACGAAGATCCCGTGATGTTCTTTGAACACAAAGGTCTTTACACTTCAGTCAAAGGACCATTCCCGGAAGAACCTTACACCGTGCCTTTTGGCAAGGCAGATGTGAAACGAGAGGGAAAAGACGTCACCGTCGTTGCAACATCGCTAATGGTTCACAAAGCCCTTGGTGCTGCGAAAAAACTGGAATGTAAGGGCATCAGCCTGGAAGTAGTCGATCCCCGAACAATAGTGCCACTTGACAAGAATGCCATCCTCGAATCAGTGAAAAAGACGTCTAAGCTTGTGATCGTTGACGAAGACTATGAAAGATGCGGCGTCGCGTCCGAAATAGCAGCAATTGTCGCTGAAGAAGGACTGTTCTACCTAGACTGCCCCATCAAACGAGTGGCCACTCCAAACGTGCCAATCCCTTACAGCCCTGCACTCGAAAAAATCGTCATACCCGACGAAGAGAGAATAATCAAGGCTGTCAAAGAAATAGTGAAGTGAAAGAAGACACTAGACTTTCTTGGCCGGATACCAAGCCTCAGGAGGCCGTATCTTCCCGTCTTTCACAATCTCGATGATTACACCCAGCGCCTTCTCGGTGTCCAAGTAGTAGAATTCGACTTCATCAAACTTCCCACTCTGCAACACGTCCACGCCCATCTTCTTGAAATTGCTCAACGCTTCTCGAACATCTGGCACCTTGTAACAAGCGATATGATGGGGACCGCCGCCTTTCTGCTCCAAAAACTCCCTATAAATGCTAGGACCATCCAGCGGCTCGACTACCTCAATTATGACGCCGCCTACCGTCGTCTCAGCAAACCTCATCGAATACTCCGTTGGTTTCCCGCGTATAATCATCTCCGTCATCGCCGGTGGAGCGAAAGTGTAGATTGACCATGGACCCAAACCGAGCATTTTCCAATGATTCTCAATGGTCGTCTTCAAATCCTTTACGACAACAGCAACCTGCGAAATCTCAGTGAATTTCACTTTTGAAATGCTCATGTTCACACGTTCTCCTAAAGGATTGAGCAGTCTGAAACAAGCCTTTCAAAGAAATTTAAAGCTTGCCATCAACCATGGCGAACATTACGAACAACAGTTTTAAGCTCTAAGAGCCCAAAAAATACGTGTTGACGCACGAAAGAAATGTTCGTAGTCATCAACCACAGATTACGTGAAGGAAGAAAGAAGTGACCAAATTCAAGAAAGTTGACCAGAATATAATTAGAAATCTTATTGAAATCGTTGGAAAGGACAACGTGTTGACTGAAGATTTCGAACTGATACCCTACACCCGCGACCATCAATGGGTGAAATACCCTGATCTTTTCAGGTACAAACCGGAAGCAGTTGTGTTGCCGGAGACCGCAGAGCAAGTAGTCAAAATAGTCCAGCTTGCGAACCGAGAAAAAATCCCACTAGTCGCCTGCGGAGCCAGGTCGGGCATGACAGGCAACTGCGTGCCCGTTCATGGCGGCGTTCAAGTTGACATGAAAAGAATGAACAAAATCAAAGAAATTGACGAAGACAACCTTGTCGCCGTCGTCGAAGCAGGACTCGCCGTTTTCCGGTTTGACAGAGAACTGCGCAAACGCGGGTTCATGTGCGGACACATGCCCGGAAGTCAGCCAACCGCAACCGTCGGAGGGTCAATATCCACAAGCGGCTGGAGTGAGTACAGAATGAAGTACGGCGACATAAGAGAACAAGTAACAAGCCTGAAAATCGTGTTGCCGACAGGAGAACTCGTCAAAATCGGCGGCGGAGCCTCAGGCAAAGTGGAAAAGTCGTCAGTAGGCTATCCAGGACTGAAGCATCTGTTCATAGGCACATGGGGAACCCTCGGAATCCTCACGGAGGCAACTGTCAGAATCTTTCCTGTTCCAGAATACACCTACTCAGGAAACATCGCGTTCGACTCTTTCGAACGCGCATGCGAAGCTACGCAGAAAATGCTTCTCGCAGACATTCCATTCTCGTACATCTTAGTTGGAAACCGCAGCAGCGTAGACTTCTCAAGAAAAACTACACCAAACTATCCCGACGTGGACAGCATCATGACCTTTACGTTGGAAGGAAAACGCGAAATCGTCGAAACTTCAAAAGAAATTGCTCTCAAGATGTGTGCTGAATTCGGCGGGAAAAACATGGAAAAAGAAATTCTGGCCGCAACTTTTCTGGCAGGCTACGATGCTTGGGGACCATGGGTAACAGCTTATGGCCCAGGGTACCCTCTCGACGAAGAAGGCGCAGTCCCCTACAAAAGAGCGCCTGCAGTTGCAAAGGAATTCGAACAAGTACTCAAGAAATATGACGTCGAAAACATTGGCATTGTCGTGGGGCTCACGCGCCAATATCCAATTCTGGGATGCTTCTGGAGAGTTGACGAAAGAAACGCGCAGAAATGGGAAGACTACAAGAAAGTGAGCAGAGAAATAGCCAAAATATACCTGCGAGAAGGGGGGACCATCAGCATGGCACACGGGTTGGGCACCAGAAGAGAAGAAGAGTTGCTTCCGCTGGAACTGGGATCTTCTTACGAGCTCATGAAAAGGATGAAGGTGATGCTTGACCCCAACAACATAATGAATCCAGGGAGGTGGAATCTTGACGCTGCCTACACAAGCAAGGAGGAAGAAAAGTGACAGCCAAATCGGACCTCGAAAAGTTCAGAGACGCCCTGTACACGTGCAGCGCCTGCAGTTGCGGGTTCTGCAGAGAAGACTGCCCAATGTTCAGGACTGCCATGAAAGACTCTGCCCATTCCAGAGGTTTGACTACGATCATTGCGGCCTTCTTGGATGGAAAGGTCAAACCAAGCCAAGGTCTGGCCAAGAATCTGAGCCTCTGCAGCACTTGCAGATGGTGCGTAGACAGGTGCCCGATCAACGTTGACTACGCAACACGACCTCCGAACCTTCTGATTGACACTCCGAAAATGGTGGAACTCCTCAGAGCTGAACTTCTTGAAAGCGGTTTCACCCCGCCGAAAGTAAAAGGACTCCTGCTAAGCCTTAGAAGAGTGTACAACCCGTGGAATTGCCCGCCAAACCAAAGGATGAATTGGGCAAAAGGACTTCCGATCGATTCTCAACCGAAGACCGGTTCGTCAAGAATATTCGTCTGTTGTGCCTATTCCTACGATGACAGAGCGAGAGAAGCAGTCAAAGCTGCCGCAACAGTTTTCCAAAAAACAGGATTATCGTTTATTCCTCTTGGAGATGAGCAATGGTGCTGCGGCGACATGTCAAAAAGGCTCGGAGAAAACGGACTCTCCGAATTTCTCGCCGAACACAACACCGAACTCCTCCAAAATGGAAAGACCAAAAACCTAGTCTCGCTGTCACCGCATTGTTACCACACAGTCAAGAACGATCCGCAGTACGTCTCAGCCCACGTGAAGGTGGAGCATTACACACAAACCATGGCTCGCGCAGTGGACGCTGGGAAACTCAGGCCATCCAAGAGAATAGAGAGAAGAGTGACTTTCCACGACCCATGCTATCTCGGACGGTACAACAACATATACGACGAGCCTAGAAAAGTCCTCGAATCAATCCATGGACTCAAACTCGTGGAAATGCCCCGAAACAGAAAGCTCAGCTTCTGCTGCGGCGGAGGAAGCGGAAGAATATTGACAGAAGAACCGTCCCACTTTGAAAGACCCTCTGACGAGCGAGTTAAGGAAGCCCTAGAGACTGGTGCAGACACGATTGCCACCGCATGTCCTCTCTGTCTCATCCAGCTTACAAGCGCAATAAAGAGCCTCGACGTCGAAAAACAAATTGTCGCAAAAGACATCGCTGAACTCATCTCGGAAGCTCTTTAATCAACATGGTCTCACTCGCCAAAACCCTTCCGAAGGATCAGTCCAATCAGCCCATATTTCACGGCAGTCAAAGGGAAAGAGAACAAATTCGCGCGCGCTTCTTCTCATGAACAATGCAAAAATATGCGGAAAGGCAAGACAAGTTTTTAACCTCTAAGTGCCTTAGGCGTGTCGGAGGATTCGAGCTTGAGCGTTGCCATCGACGCAAAATCAGTCGTCAAAGTGTTTGGCAAAATACGCGCCTTAGACGGTTTGAGTTTCACAGTCAGCCCCGGAGAAATTTTCGGCCTCATCGGTCCAAACGGCGCAGGCAAGACGACAGCTCTTCGCATAATCTCGACTCTTCTATTGCCAACATCTGGCTCCGTGAAGATCTTTGACCTGGACGTTTTCAAACAAGCTGCAGAAGTACGCGAGATAATCTCGTACCTTCCTGAAGAAGCCGGCCCATACCCGAACCTGACCGGACACGAATACCTCGAATTCATGGCTCGATTCACAGTGAAAAGCAAGACAGAAGCTCACCAAATCGTGAACGAAGCCGCTGAGATTTGCGGCTTAGGCGACCGACTGAAAGACAGAGCGAAAACCTACAGCAAAGGCATGAAGCGTCGCCTCCTCGTCGCAAGGGCACTGATGACCAAACCTAAACTCGCAGTTTTAGATGAACCCACGAGCGGTTTGGACGTGTTGCAGTCGTATCGTGTCAGAGACATAGTCAAGCGTTATGCGACCGAGAAGAAAGTGACTGTGATAATCTCCAGCCACAACATGCTTGAAGTTGAACACCTGTGTGAACAAGTTGCACTGCTCAACAAGGGCAGAATAGTCGCTGAAGGCAGGCCGCAGGAACTGAAAGACAAGTTTGGAAGCCCGAACCTCGAAGAAGTCTTTGCTAAGGTGGTTGGCTTTGCTTAAAGGCTACGGAGCTTTCCTGCTGAAAGAGCTTAAAGAATTGATGAGGGACCCAAAAATACTCGTGGGTTTCTTAGTCGTTCCTTTGATCATGTTTCCCGCCCTTGGTTACGTCATGAATCTCTCAGTTCAGACAGCCAAAGAAAGCGCTCAAAAAGCCACGGTCCTCGTGGTGAACCATGACCTGGGAAGCAATTCAACTGAACTCATCGATTTTCTCAATCGTTACGTCAAAGCAATCCCGGTCAACGTCACAACGGTTGACGATGCAATCCCCCTGCTGTCCAGCAACAACGCAACAGGCATAATCGAGATCCCTCAGGACTTCAGTCAGAACGTTTCCACGCAAACACCGGCACACGTAAAGTTCTACACGGTCTTCTCTGGCTCCGGATTGTTTGAAAACGTCGGGTCCACGATCGTCAGCTCCCTGGTGGAAGCCTACAACAGGGCGATGGCTCCCAACCTACTCGTTCCAGAAGACTCAGTCATAGTCAAAGGAAAACGCGTTGAAGGCATCAGCCCCAGCGTGCTCTCGAGCCTCGTACTCTCGCAGGCATTCGCACTGCCGATCACCATGATAATTCTGCTAACCTATTCGATGCAGATAGCCGCAACATCGGTTGCCATGGAAAAAGAAGAAAAAACCCTCGAAACATTGTTGACTCTGCCGATGGATCGCTTCTCCATCCTTGCAGGAAAAGTCTCCGGGTCAATCGTTGTCGCCGGCATCGGAGCGATAGCTTACATGTTCGGCTTCAACTACTACATAGGCTCATTCACCGGCACGATAGCAACGACTGCGCCGTCAGTGGACCTAGTCTCTCTAGGACTGGTTCCCTCGCTCTTTGGCTACCTGCTCATGGGAATATCCCTTTTCGTCACGCTCCTCGCGGCCTTGGCGTTAGCAGTTATCCTTTCTGCTTTTGCCCAAGACGTCAGAAGCGCACAGTCCCTCGTGAGCTACGTCTACCCGTTCCTGTTCATCCCGGCATTGGCCCTCATGTATTTGGACATTAACGCCTTACCATTCCTGGCTAAGGGCCGTCTTCTACGCGATCCCGTTCAGCCAACCCATCATAGCCTCAAAAGCCATCACCATGGGCGACTACTTGACCGCAGGACTGGGCATAGTATACGTCACAGCCTTCACGCTCGCTATTATGTACGTCGCTTCAAGACTGTTTGCAACAGAGAAAATCCTAACTGCGAAACTCAGGTTCAGAGGACTAAGGAAACGTCAGACCCCGCCCTCAGATTAGTCAACTCGCGCTCAGTGGAAGCTATAAGAAAAATCTTTAGTACCACAAGCGCAGAAGTAGGGCGTGGGGACGTGAAGATGGTTTCTCTTAGGGCATTGGCTCCTTCTTTGACGCGCATAACCGTTGCCGCTTCAGTTGGAGCGGCACTGCACATCGGTCAGGGTGACTGTGACCTGATCGATGAGAAAGCTGTCGAGTTTTCAAGAGCCGTTTTGGCTCAGACTGACGTTGAAGGCGAAGTCATTGCATGTGAAGGACCGAAGGACAACGCGCCTGCGTTCTTGCACAGGGAAAAAGTTGGAACGGGTAAAGGTCCGAAAGTCGAGTTTGTGGTTGACCCCGTTGACGGAACGACCGCCGCGTCCAAGGGAAGAAAAGATGCCATTTCTGCCCTCGCATGCGCGCCGTCTGGCTGCTTCCAGGTGCTCCCAGACGATGGCTACTACTTTAAAGTGGCCACAGATCGTCATTCGAAAGGGAAAATCAGTCTCGACATGCCTGTCGAGGAGATCGTGCGGACCGTGGCCCATGAGAAAGGGCTTCATCTTGAAAACTTTACGGTCATAATGTTAGAACGGGACAGGCATACGACGATTTTGCAGCGTCTGAGGAAGATGGGAGTGAGGATCATTCTGATTCCTGACGGCGACATTGCTGGCGCCGTTGTGACTTGCAGGCCCGGTTCGGGTATCGACCTTCTTCTGGGTGCGGGAGCCGGTCCTGAAGCAACAATTGCAGCGACAGCGATTAAATGCTTGGGCGGAACTATGCTGGTCAATGTCTGGAAGGGCGAAAAAGACGACCCAAAACGCATGGAAAGGCTTGCATTAGAGGGCGTTGATGTCGACAAAACTTACTGTGAAGATGAGTTGGCCAAGGGCAACGAGATGGCGTTTGTGGCTTCAGGAGTGACAAAGGGCGAGTTGCTTGATGGCGTGCGTTTCATTCCAGAGGGCGCAGTCGTATGTTCTATCTGCATGCGGTTACCGAGTGGAACCATCGAGAGGTCCGAGACTACTTTGCGGTTCAAAGGCCACCCTATTTACAAACAGTTTCTACCCTAACACACGAATCAAAGAACAGTGAAACGATGCCTGAACAGACAACCACACTACCCTGCGGGTGTAAATATCAAGACAAAGGGTTCATGATCGTTCGCGTTGTTGAGTGCGACTACCATAGGCAACGGCGGACGAGGAAGCGACCGTACAGGCCTAAGGCCGAATGCGTGAGACCATAACGCGTAGGAGTTTTGGGCTTGGTCTTTCCCAGTAATTCTTAGTAGGTCAAGTCTTGGTTAGTTCTTCTTTCATTTTTTCTTCGAGCGTTTTCAGCTGTCCGTGGCTTGCATAAGTGATCGTGGTGTTCAGTTTGACGTCTAGTCCCAGTTTCTTGAGGAAGACGAAGAGTTCTTCCCCGGTAACCTGAGTTATTTTGCCAGAAACAGCTAGTTCTGTTAGGATTTTTCTGACTTTGCTCATTTCGACAGGGAACTGAGCTGTCGCTGAGTTGAAGACTTCCCAAGCCCGGTCTTTGAAAATCCTGTTCAAAACGTCTTTTGGGCCAGTTGTGTCTGGCTGGGTCTGTTTTGCAGAAAATCTTCTCTGGATTTCTCGAAGTTTTTTCTGTCTGATTGCGGCCAGTTCACTGTCGCTCATAGCGGGTTAACTGATTGCTGTCGGCTTCATAAACGTTTTTCGAGGTCTGTGTCCGTTCGGGCGAGCACATGGGCTTTTGGGCTGAAGAGAGATTGGAAGAGGAGAGTAAGACAGGTAGGCTTAAGCGTTCAGCAGGTGCCAACGGTGCATAGGGGTTACAGGATCAAGGGGCGGTTTGAGGTCAGCGTGTCGTTTGACCGGGTCGCAGAGGTTTATGATAGAACCAGGTGGTTGCCCGACGAAGTCATGGCTTGTTTGGTCAAGACGTTCACAACCGAGTTTGACGGTTGCACGCGCGTCTTGGACGTGGGGATCGGGACGGGAAGGTTGGCTGCGCCGTTGCAGAAGGCAGGATTCTCTCTCGTTGGGGTTGATATCAGCAGGAAGATGATCGACAAGGCCAAGGAGAAGGAGGTTGAGGGCGTGGTTCTTGCGGATGCGCGTTTGGTGCCGTTCAGGGACAAGGTTTTCGACGTCGCGGTCAGCGTTCATCTTCTTCACTTAATAAGCGATTGGCAGAAAGTGGTCGGTGAGATTTGCCGGGTCAGTCGACGCGCCTTTTTCTCTCTGTATAATACGCGTCCGGACCCTGTTCGAGATGCGTATCGCAGATTGCTGAAAGAGCAAGGATTTGACCAGCGTCATGTCGGTAAATCAGAACAGGATTTGCGGGAGCTTGTTCCACCTTCGAAGTCTTTGTTCGTTGCTTCCTATGACACTTTTGCGGATGATACTCTTGCTTGTATGATGGAGAGGAATCGTTCTAGTCAGTGGGAAATTCCTGAAGATGTGAATTTTGAAGCCGTGGAACGTTTGAAAGGGATGTTTGCCGGGAAAGTGTTCAAACAGGAATTGTACGTTTCGGTGTGGGACATTGACTCGTTGAAGGCATTGGTTGAAACGTAGAGCGCGCTATGCGCCGCTGCTGCCTCATAATCTACACAACATCTTGAAAGCGTTTCTTGGCGTCACGCGCGCGTGCTTCATGACAGCGGTCCTCGTCGCCGTCGCACTCTACAATACGAAGATTCGGAAGCAACTACCATAAGAAAAACTCGGTCACGCAAATTCATATTGGAGAAAATAAAGACGCCGTGCAGCGTGGGCCTTAGCGCGCGCGCTGAACGATTTTCGGAAGACTAACCAGAAGATCATCTTTCTCCTTTGAGCCAACCCTTGATTCCAAGCTCCGTGACCGTTAGAATCAGTGGCTCAGGCTGATTTGACTTATACTGCCCGTTCTCATCGAGATACAGCACCGTAGGTTTGAAGGAGAACTCGCCTTGAACTTTCGGCTTGAGTTTAAGCCTCACTTCTTCGGTCTTCAAGGGGTCAACTCGTTTTCCCTTCATGTTCAGGTAGCTGTCTTCCACTCTGTAGACTACAGGATTTTCTACCAATTCGAAGCCCTTTGGAATAAGCTCCGTGATTTTTATCAACAGCGCTGGACCTTTTCCTGCATTGACGAGCTCTATCTCTAAGTCCAAATTTTCACCAACCTTAAGCTGTTTTTGACGGGAAATGATGTTTGCCTGTATGTTGGCGTTCTCAAACTTTTCAATACCCACTGCATTCTCATGATTCGGAGTGGGCGTGCTGAATGCGGTCGTCGTGGAAACGATCGCGGGAGTATGCAATACCTCACTGAGGGACATAGCTAATTCTCGCTCTTCTTTTACCTTGTCCAGAAGCCTCAGAACTTGCTCTCTCTTTTCAGGATGCTCAGCCTTCATGAAAGAACCCGCGGAAGTTTGCAGGATTTTGTGGGCCATCGCAAAAAGCTTCGTTTTTCTCTCAGGGTCAGCTTCTTTCTTCGCGTTGTTGATGTTTGAGTAAGCGTCCAGAAGGAGTTCGGATGCTTTTGCATATTCCGCGGCGCTCTGAATGCCCGCTTTCACGTAGTATTTTGAGGCGCTTTCCAATTGCTGAACGGCGATATCATGGAGCTCTTCGTCTCCTGTGTCGGAGAATTTCATTCCAGCTTCAAGTGCTCTGCAGAAACGACTGTGTCCTAAAGCCAGTGTCTTCGCTTTCTCATTAGGGCTCAGTTCTTTGGCTTTCTCAAAGAGTTCGGATGCTTCCGCGCAAAACCCTGGTGATTCCTCTGCTTCAGCCATGGTCATCTTTGCCCAGGCTCGGGATAGAATCGCAATTAGTTTGAACTCCTTCTTGTCCCGTTCTGTTTGTACGGCTTCTTGTATTCTTTCAAGAATTTCGGCTGCCGAAGTGTATTTCTCGGAGCTTGAAAAGTGGTCTCCCTTTTTGTCGAAGATCTTTGCTTCTTCAACGGCGACTCGTGCTGCGCAGTATTGATGTCTGAGGCTCGTCGCCATTAACATCTCTGTCGCCATCTCTTTTTCTTCGGGGTCCTCGATTGTTGGCAACTGTTTCTCCAGAGACCTTCTGGTTTCCTCGAAAAGCGCAGAGGCTGACTCGAAGGTTTGTAGGGCTTCTTCACTGTTCTCTTTCCTGCTCAGCTCTTCTGCTTCGTCAAGCTTTGCCCAAGCTGAATAGTTAGGCGCGAGATAGTTCCATCGCTTCAACGATTTGTGAAGACTTGCGGCTTTTTCAAAATGCTCTTCTGCCGTCTTATATTCTTGTTTCTGATGGTGAAATCTTGCTTTTTCAATTTCGCTCCACGCCTGCATGTAGAGGGCATGGTCACTGTAGAAGGCTCTGAGTTGTGGAAACTTTTCTAACGCCAAAGTGTAACTCTGTGTGGCACATTCAAAATCTTGAGAAGCTGCTAAATGTTCTCCAAGTTTGTCATGTACCTGTGCTCTTCGCCAGCAGTTTTCGGCTATTCTGCTCAATATGCCGAGCTTCTGATAAGATTCAATGGAAGCGTCGTAGCTTTGTCCTGCTTTTTTCAGATCTTCTTTGTCGCCAGTCAACTCGTACAGGCGGACAAGCGCTTGTGCATATCCGTATTGCAGTGCTCCCACGGTTACGAAGAGAGACGTTCCTGAGCCTTTCTTCACCATATATGTCATTTCTTTGATGCACAATTCTATTGCTTTCTGCTTGTCAGCTACAGCAGCTTCAAGCAAGGCTTTCTTTTTTTCCAAGTCTTCAGTCGCTTCAGCGAGGTCATATTCTATGTTGCCCAACGAGCTTCGCCCGATGCCGATGTTCCAGTATAGAAAAGGTTCAAGTCTCTCAGCGATCTCTCTGCTCTTATTGAGGTAGTCAAGGGCTTCTTCAAGACCGCTCTTCCTATCCGTAGCGTCTGTTTCGAATTTGGCGATTCTTTGACGAAGAAACGCAGCTCCAGCGTACCAGCTCATCATGATTTCTGGATAACCGGATTCTTCCCACAATTTTCGGTTGCGCAGTCCCCATTGGAAAGCCTCTTCATCCAAGATTCTTTTCTTCTTTATATCAGTCTCAAATTCACGGGGCCAAAGGATACGCATAATTTCCATTACTTTCGTCCAAGCAAGATCGCCCCTCGGGCTTACAAAGGGCACTTTGCTGAACTCGCGCAATGATTCCTCGGCATATTCAACGCATTTTTCAAAGATACGACGCTTCTCGTCTGGATCATCAGTTCCCTCGAGCTTCCAGGCAGTGTGGTAGACGAGCCAGTCCAGCGCGCAACCGACGATGAATTTGTCATTCATCTTTCTGCCATACTCTAATGCTTTTGTACAGTTTTCAAACGCTTCTTCGGAGCCCTCCGAGCCGAAGAAAACTTGGCATCCAAAGACAGGATACATAGACTCCGTCAACGCTGTTTCTTCAGAGAGCTGTCTGGCCTTGGTCCAATAGTTGAGGCCTTCCTGTCGATATTTCTCTCTTTCATTGATGTCTCGGAAGTAGTAGCTGAAAACTCCAAGAAAAACAACAGTTCTCGCGTAAGACGATGCGAGTGCGTATCCATCTTCCGATGTCAAGAGGATTTTTATTGTCTTCTCGCCAGATTCCAATGCTTCTTGTATTATTTTTTCGCGAGATTTGAAATCTGGTTCGCGAGTGAATAGAAAAATCGCAGCATCTGAAAGTTGGAGGTATGTTCTGGCAAATTCACTATGTTCTTCTGCTTGTTCGAATGCCCGCATACTGTCAACCGCGAGTTTCCAACAATCATCCAGCCACTTCTTCTTCTCAGAGCTGTCGCATGTCAGCCAATGCTCAGCATGTGCTCTTGCAGCATTGCACCGAAGGACTTTGGCGTTTGCCGTCTCAGAGCTAAGTATCTTCTGATAAGCCTCACGAGCCTTATCGTAGTGGGCTACAGCCTTGTCCATCCTGCTCTTGAACTGGTTCGCATCTTCGGCCTGCATCGCTGCTCTGTGAAACGCATAGCCCAAGCGTTCGTGGAGATCGCCTAAGCCTGAGAAACCGTGTGCTGATACAGAGTCCAATCCCTTCGCGTAAGTCTCAGCCGCGCCTAGCCAATCATAATCTCTTTCCCTCTTGTCGGCCTGATTCAGAATTGCATCGACGCTTGAGGCGTTTGACATGTTATCCGACTGAAGTTTAAGTATCATTAAGTCTCTGAAAAGGCTTTTCATAGACGAGATGTGTGAATCGGCTGACGACCTTCAGTCTTGCATTGTCTAATGTATGGCGCCACAGTCGGGACATTTGTCTAGAGTCTCGTCAAACTGGGCATGACAGTAGCTGCATCGGACTTTGACGATGACTTCCTTTTTCACCACTTCCTCTCTAATCACTTGCTGCTGCGTCTCAAGAGGCGTCGGCGGCTTCATAGACGACCTGTTCCTGGAACGGCCTAACCTGAACACGAGAAAAGCAATTGCAACTGCAATGGCCGCTATGAGAACGATGAAGATCGACAGAAGAGCAATCGCTATCAAGGAATTCGCCTTAAACGACGATTACCCTTGCGGTTATAATAGACTTTCTGTCTCCACGCTGAGGCGCACGTTAGATGGTTTCGAAGCAACTCTTAAGTCAAGCAATCGTATTACAGCTAAGAAGTAAAAACAAATTCAGGCAGGGCGACATTTGGACATCAAAACAAAAATCGAGCTTGTCTGCAAACCTCCAACCGACGAAGTTTTGACAATAAGACAATTGCGATCTCTCCTCGAAACTGAAGAGCACCCCATAGCTTACAACGGCTGGGAACCCTCAGGCCTAGTCCACCTTGGAACAGGCGTCATCTGCGCCTACAAAATGAAAGACTTCGTCCAAGCCGGAATACGGTTCAAAGCATACCTCTCAACATGGCACGCATGGTTAAACAACAAACTTGGCGGCGACCTCAGCCTGATCAAGAAAGCCGGCGACTTGTTCAGACACTCATGGATAGCTCTTGGCGTTCCAGCAGCCGGGGTCGAATTCATCTACTCAGACGAACTGTACGACCACTTGGAATACTGGTCAAAAACGATTAGAGTTGCCAAAGAACTGACGCTTGGAAGAACCAGACGAACACTTGAAATCGCTGGAAGACAGAAAACCGAAGCCCACCATGTTTCAGACTTTTTGTACACGCCCATGCAGGTCGCAGATATATTCCACATGGAAGTCAAAATATGCCAGCTCGGCATGGATCAACGAAAAGCCAACGTCGTAAGCCGCGAACTCGGCGAAAGACTCGGCTTCTGGAAACCTGTCTGCGTCCACCACCACCTGCTACAAGGACTGGAAAAGCCGGCAATCTGGCCGATACCGCAGGGCAAAGAAAGAAAAGAAGTCATTTCGTCTGCAAAAATGTCCAAAAGCAAGCCCGAATCATGCATATTCATCTACGACACACCAGAATCGATAAAGCAAAAAGTGTCCCAAGCCTTCTGCCCCGAAAGAACAGTTGAATTCAACCCGATAGTGGACATAGCCAAACACATAATCTTCAGGGAGAAAAAGACCCTTACGATTGAAAGGCTAGCAAAGTTCGGCGGAACGATCGAATTCCAAAACTTTCCAGAACTTGAAAAAGCATACGCTGATGGAAAACTTCATCCGCTGGACCTTAAAAACGCGGTTTCACAGGAACTGGCAATCATACTCGAACCCGTGAGAAGATACTTCGACAGCAACAGAGAAGCAAGAGAATGTCTCGATGTCATAAGGAAGACAGTGATAACAAGGTAAAACCCTTGTCTACGCATTTAAGAGGAAAACTGGAGAAAATCGAGCAAATTCTCGAATGCCTGATTCAGGAATCATCAAGTGGCGTTCCGATAATAGTCGAAGGCGACAACGACTTTCAAACCCTCAGACACCTCGGCGTACAAGGAAAGATAATGTGCGCCAAAACTGGCGGAAAATCCAGGCTTGATCTGCTCAGTCAAATCGAAGAGAGCGGAGTCAAAGAAGTCATATTGCTCTTTGATTTTGACAGACGGGGCAAAGAATGGACCGAAACTGTCAAGGAAAGCTTGGAAAAGGCTCAACTGAAGCCTGACCTAACCTTTTGGAACCAACTTCGTAGCCTCGTAAGCAGAGAAGTCAAGGACGTTGAAGGCTTGGATGCATACCTTGAGACATTGAGGAAGAAAGCAGGGCAAGTGCCCCTGAAGGATATTTGAAAAATCGTTGCGAATCAGAAAAGCTTAAAGACCTTGATCAGCAATTCATAACTGTAATATATATAGTAGATGTTAAGACAGAATCTCGTGGTTCGAGAGGAAAACCATCTCAACTCACGCGATTAACGAACTAACCCTTAACTCATCACTTGGAGGTGTACGATTACGGGTTCATCCCAGACGTTTACCATAAAGTACGTTATAAACGCAAAATTCGAAATTGAAGGAGTAGTAGAAAAACCGGACGTTATAGGGGCAGTTTTCGGTCAGACGGAAGGCCTTTTTGGGCCTGAACTTGACCTCAGAGAACTGCAGAAATCAGGAAGAATAGGCAGAATCGAAATTGACCTGCATTCTAAACAGGACAAAACAACGGGCACCATAACGATACCGACCAGCTTAGACAGAGTTTCTACGGCATTGATTGCCTCAAGCATCGAAAGCATAAACAGAGTCGGACCATGCGCTTCTAAAGTCACGCTTGAAAAAATCGATGACGTCAGAGAAGCCCGGCGAAAAATCATAATCGACAGGGCGAAGGAAATTCTCCACAAATGGACAATCGAGACTATGCCGTCGGTAGACGAAGTCTTCAAAGAAGTCTCAGATACTTTGAAACTCGGCAAAGTCGAAAAATACGGTTCCGATGAGCTGCCCGCAGGGCCTGAACTCGCGAGTGCGAAGGAGATAATAGTAGTTGAAGGCAGAGCCGACATCATAAATCTCATGCGATGCGGACTCCTCAATACGGTAGCCCTCGAAGGCGCGAAAGTCCCAGAATCAATAAAGAAACTTTGCAAAGAAAAAGAAGCTACAGCACTTCTCGACGGCGACCGCGGCGGAGACCTGATCCTCAAGGAACTTCAACAAGTCACAGACGTCAAATTCGTCGCCAGAGCCCCTAGAGGAAAAGAGATCGAAGAATGTAATTGCAAGGAAATCTTCGGAGCCCTCGAAGCCAAAGTACCACTTTTTGAACAACCGCAGCCGCAACCCAGTAGGCCAGCGAGAAAAGAAAAGGTGAAGGTTGAGCTTCCCAAAGAAGTCGCCGAGATGATAAAGACACTCGACGGCACTTTAGAAGCATTGCTATTGAACGACAAGCAGGAAGTCATAGAAAGATTGCCAGTGAGCCAACTCGCGGAGAAACTGCAGCAGGCAGAAAGCGTTGATACGATAGTTTTCGACGGTATCATAACACAGAGAATCGTTGACATAGCAAGCGAGAAGAACATTAAGAGAATAATCGCATCGCGTGTTTCGGATGCAGTCAAGCCATCACTGACCGTTCAACTTATGACGTTCGCGGAATCCATCTAAAGCTAACGTCCAAAGAAATCGGTAATTTTCCGAGTCTCTTTTTCTCCTTTTTCCTTCTGCAGTAGTTGCTCTTCTGTGATGCCGAAGCTTCCTAGAATCCTTGCTGCTGCAGGCACGACCTGCTTTGATACATAGTACTCCACGTCTATCTCATCGTAAGTAGCAAGCACATAGGGCTTAACTCGCTCATACAAGCGGCCCGTACCGGCGATGACCACGAAGCCTATCTTGTCGCCGATGGAAAGCTCCCAGCCCCTCGAACGAAGCATCTTCGCAGCCTCAACATGAGATGCCCTCACCTCGTACTCCTCAGCTGGCTTCGTCAACGTCTTCCAAATAACCAAGTCCCGGAAAGGAACATGCTTCTGTCTAAGCTCATAGATAAATTGCTGCACAAAATCCGCAGCCTTTGCGGGCGACTGTTCCTTCAAGATAATCTCTAAAACCTTTTCTTGAACGTGCTTCGCGATGGTAGCCCAGTCCCCGCGGACAACTTCTAAGCCCACGATATCCAGCCGCCCATCTGGCAAGAGGCCGGCGTACCGTTTCTTGGCTTCGGTGAAAAAGACACGCATGTAAACCTCATCTGGCTTAACTTCTAATCCCATCGATTCTTTGACCTCTTTCGACAGCTTCTCGATTTTTCGAGGCTGATTCTCCAAGAATATGCTGTCAGTGTCGCCGTAGACCACTACTAACTGAGCTTTCTTGGCCATCTCGATCGTGGTCAAAATCGTGTGTCTACCCCATGCCGCCGCGGCCTCAGCGACAGGTTTCACGTACCATCTGGCACCCGTCCACCCTGCATAACCGTAGCACGCGTTAGTTACTATTTTCACGACTTTTTGACGAGCATCCAGAACACGGTACTCTGCGCTCCCTCGCTTCAGCTTGGCCATTTTCGGACGAATTTGATCCCGCACTCCGATCAGGTAGGACAAGACTTCCTTGTAGAACCCAGGCGGCTCCTTCCTGAATTTATGCTTCACTTCTGGAGCCTCATACACTCCTCCGGGCGGCATAGGATCTTTCGGCGACACATACGTGTCTGGCGAAAGGTTGTACTCGATCATCAGGCTCGGATACATCGACTTGAAATCCAAGACCGCAATGTTTTCATGCAGCCCCGGCGTCGGCTGAAGGACAAGCCCTCCGGCGTAGGGTCTGTAAGGTTGTTCAATTCTCTTGGGCACGAGCTCGCCCAGAGAGTGAGTGCGTTTGATCAGGAACCATTCCACGCGGAAACCTGCGGCAGCAGTCCCAACGTGATCAAGGGGTAAGCTGACAAGGCTGGAAAGTTGCATCGCAAAATCCAGAATCGCCTCGGCTACCCCCATTACGCATTTGGTGTTGTCCATCGCAAACTTCTTGAGCAAACCACGTTTTTCCTTGCGGTCCCAGTATTCGGGGAAATCGATATCCTCTATGATCGTTCGATCTTCAATCTTCATGATTCCCAAGTAGTCCGCCAAGTTTGCGAGAGTCTTCACTTTGACTTCAGGAAATTCATCCTCGTAATCCGCCAAATCCATATTGGCCCGTCCAGAAAGCGAAACATGACCGTAGACGCTCGTGTGAGGTTCGGTGGGCGTCCTATCCACGTTCAACTTCAACTTGTGATTCTTGCACCTTTCCCTCAAGTAACTCCAATCCAGAGTGTTGTTGCCGTAACCAACCACGATATCAGGGTCGAAACCTTGAACGTAATCTACAAACGCCTTCAGAACAGGCTCATCGTTTCGGTCATCATCAGCCACAAACTGTTTCTGTTCGCCCTTGTTGGTCATCGTTGAAATGATCACAACAGGGTTTCGATCCGGTTTGGGTGAACCTTCTTTACTGTAATAGATTGATGAAAAACCCAGCACACGTAACGCTGGAGCCTCAGCCACTTCAATCGGCTTCGGCACCGATTTAGCTAGATACATTTTGTCAACGCAGACATCGTTTCTGCGATTTTCCTCGACGACTTCGACCTCGTGCCAACCGCATGGGACTACGTTGTTGTCTACAAGGTACCGCATTGCAAATCGAATGTCATCTTCGAGACACTCTTTGACGCCTTCGAGCTTTCGAAGTGCTTTGGCGCATTCTGCCATGACTTCCGGTGTTGTGCAATAGACCTTGACGGCTTTCACGGGCTTCCCAAAGAACTTTCGATCAACAAGATCAAGCTTCGAAATACTCGGAAAACGTTGATTGCTTATTGCTTCAACAACCGTTTCAGGGTTGGCAGTTTCTTCAACCACAGCGTAAAAATAAGCAACAAGACTCCTGTCAACAATCACCACGCGTTCTCCAGAAGCCGTTACCCCCCATATCCAGACTTCAGGGGCGTCGTTCTCAACTTCATAATTCAGGTCTAGAAGCCAAAAAGTGATTTTCATCGAATCTTCACCGTCGACAGACAATAGTGGACTGGAGTCCGCTTTTAAATGCTTCAGACTGTGCGAAAGCGCGTGTTAGACTGAATCAGTTGTGCTTCTTGAGCAGCTCCACCACGTCAGGGTAATCTATCCCCAACGTCTTCACTTTCTCCAACGTAGGCACGCCTTTCGAGTTCCAACCTCGCCGCGTGTACACGTTGTCCTTCAACTTCTCATATTCCGCCTCTCTGTATCCCCTAAGCACGCGCATCTTCTCCTCCGTCGACTTACCTGCCGGGTCAAAACCAACCTTCTGCTTGAGCTGTTTGTCATAGCGTTCAGCACGGCTTTCGTACTCTTCCTTTGTCACCGGACCTACAGCGCGGTATGGCAGGACATCGTATTCTCGCGTGCCGAACCCCAATCTCAGGTTGAATATCCGTTGGAAGTTGTACACTTTTTCGCTCATCTTGATAATGTCATCGGGCGTAGTCTTTCTGCCCGTAACGGCGGAGAAGAATTTGGCGTAGTTTTCAACGTGTGCCATAACTTTGGCAGGTTCTTTCGTCTTCTTGTTGTCTTCGGGCACGATGTCGTTCCAAGGAAGCTTGCAGAGCCCGTTCAGACCAAACCAGGTTCGGAACATGGGGAACCAGTGCAGTGCCTCAGCCTTCTGCTCAAAAGTCGGTATCAAGTTGTGGACCATGTCCAAGAATATGAGCCACGCTTCATCGTGTTGAGGACCTTTTAGAGTGAGCCCGTAGCCGCCTTGCTGTGCCAGCGATTCTTTGGTCACGTATTCGGAAAACTCGAGACCTTTTGATTCCATGCCGATGTCCTGTAGCATCTGGAGGTTGGCGCCATATTTCTCTGCAAAAAGTTTCTTCATTCTTCTAATGCCTTGGCCCACTGTGACACCGAACCCTTCGCCACGTGCCATTTGATGGACCAGTTCGAGTGCGGCTTCTTTATTGCCGAACTTCAATTCCAATCCGCCAGTTGCCTTTTTGTCTATCAGTCCTCTCTCGTAGCACTCCATTGCAAAGGCTATGGCTGTGCCGACTGATATCGTGTCCAAACCGTACGTGTCACAGTAGAAGTTCATTTCAATAACATAGTCAGCGTCGAAGATTCCGCAGCTGCTTCCGACTCCTGCTATCGTTTCGTATTCTGGTCCTGTAACGAAGACTTTCTTTCCGGCGTATGGTCCTGTTTTGGGTTCAAAGTCTTTGACACCATGGGCGCATGACACTGCGCAGCCCATCCAGCAGCCATCAAAGCCTTTGTCGAATTTTCTTCTGTAGACTTCGTGCCCCAATTTTTCTGCTTCAGGATGGCTACCGTATGCGAAGTTTTTCACGGGCAGCAGGTCAAAGTCGTTCATTATCGTCACAAGATGTGTTGTTCCGACGATTGACATTTCGTTCTGTTTTGGGTCAAGATGCCTGATCTCCTGACTGTGGGCGGTGCCCGCTTGTTTCACCATTTCAGGGTCGGCAGGACCATTGGTTTCAACGGAAACTCTACCCGAATACTTGAGAACTATGGATTTTATCTTCTTGTTCCTGAGTACGGTTCCGATGCCGCCTCTCCCCGCCTGTTTGAACCTATGGATTTTGCGGCCAGGATCGTACCATGAAACGTTGAGACATCCGAACCGCGTATGTTCTGCTCCTGGACCAGAAGATACGACCGATATGCCTTGACCGCTGTCTTCACCGTATTTTCTGCTGAGAATGTCTGCAATCGCATATGTTTCTGAGGGGAGTTCAGAGGCGTCTTCAATCTGGACTCTGCCTTCGTCGCCGTTGATGAATATTACAACTTCGGACTTTGCTTTTCCCTGAATTTCAAGTGCGTCCCAGCCTGAGAATTTCAAATACGGTCCAAAATATCCTCCTACGTTTGAGTCAACTACGATGTCCGTTAACGGAGAAATGGACACGGCGATACTCTTACCGCTTCCCGGATAGACTGGTGTTCCTCCTAACGGTCCGCATGCGATGCAGACTTCGTTCTCAGGATCATCCCACTTTACGATGCGGTTTTTGGGGAAAGCGTTCCAGAGAAGCCAGATGTCGAAGCCGCGTCCACCTATGAAGGTGTCTTTCATTTCTTGGCCTACGGGCTTGCTCAAGATCTGATTGTTTGACACGTTGATGTAGAGTGTTCTGTTGTTGTATCCTCTTTCAACTTTGCCCGGTTCGTACTTGAATTGTGAGATGACCAAACGTTGACACTCTCGCTAGATTATGAATCAAAGAGCTAGACGGGACGGGCAAATAGGCTTTTCTGACTGAAATGTGAACATTGGAAATCAAAATTACACTTTTATTAAGTGAAGTGAATATTGATTGCTCGAACACTGGGATCATGGAGGTTGAGAGTCATGAGAATACTCGAAGTGAACCGCAAGAAAGAGTATGTCAAGGTCATTCCAGAAACGTCAGACGATTTTTGGCACCTTTACAACATCATTCACAAGAACGATTTCGTCTACGCTAGGACGACGCGTGAGGTGAAAATCGATGAAAAATACGGCAGACCGAAAAGGGGAGAGAGAATTCCTGTTTTTCTAGGTGTCAGCGTGGAAGAAGTAGATTGGGACAAATTTCTGGGAAGGCTCAGGGTTCACGGGATAATAAGAGATGCGTCCGAAGATGTTCCGGCGGGCGTGCATCACACGCTTAGCATCACGCTTAACACTCCGATCACGATCGTGAAGAAAGAGTGGGCAGACTATGAGATTGAAAGGTTGAGGAGGGCAAGTAGGACTTCTGAGAAACCGGTGATAATACTCTCGATCGACGATGAAGGCTACGCAGTTGCGACGACCGCGCAATACGGCGTGGACGTAAAGATTGAAGAAAGGGTTAAGCTTCCCGGAAAGTTGGAGACGGAGAAGCGAACCGCGGCCACTGGGGTCTATTTCAGAGGAGCGCTGGACTGTCTGCGTCAAGTATGGAAGGAGACGCACAGCCCCATCGCGATTATCGGCGTTGGGTTTGTGAAGAATGAGTTTGCGAAGTTCGTTGAAAACGAGGATTCAGAGGTCGCAAAATCAGTGGTCGACGTGAAGGGCGTCAACAATGGAGGCGTCGCAGGAATCCACGAAGCATTGCGTGCAGGAGTACTTCTGAAGACAGTGAAGCAGTTGCGCATCTCTGAGGAAGCAGCAGTCGTTGAAGAAATCTTGAAGAGACTTGGAAAAGGCGAGCCAAACGTGACCTATGGGTTTGACGAAGTTGAAAAAGCAGCGAATTTTGGGGCTGTCGAAAAACTTCTGTTGGCAGACACGGCGGTCCGCGACTCTGAAGACGAGAAACGAAGGCGCATTGACAGAATCATGAACACTGTTGAAGAGAAGGGCAAGGGCACAACGATGATCGTCAGCACAGAGAGCGAGGCAGGTTCAAAAATCCTTGCTTTAGGCGGAATCGCTGCGCTTCTTCGGTTCCCCGTGCAGTGAATTCGTAGAAAGTCACGTGGACCAAGTGTTCTGAAGCAAAATGCGATGGACCCAATCAAAACTGTATTATATAAAGCCATTATATATCCTCAAGCTAGTTTGAGATGAGTAAAATGTCGAAGAGAAAACCGATCATACACATACAGAACATTGTCGCTTCTGCCGCGCTCAACCAAAGGATAAGCCTGACCAAAATCGTTGAGAAATTCCCGTTCGCCGAGTACAGCCCGCGGGTTTTTCCAGGGCTCGTTTTCAGGATCAAGAAACCGAAGACGGCCACACTCATATTCGAAACAGGCAAGATGGTCTGCACTGGAGCAAAATCCGAAAAAGAAGCCATTCAAGCAGTGAACAAGGTCACTAGAGAACTGAAAAGCCACGGAATACCGCTCGAACACAAGCCAGAGATTAAGATTCAAAACATCGTGGCATCAGCAGAATTGAACGGCGAAATAGACCTGGAAAACGTGGTCTACAAGCTGAAAAGGGTCATGTACGAGCCTGAACAGTTCCCAGGCGCCGTCTTCAGAATGGATGACCCCAAAGTGGTGTTCCTGATATTCTCAGCCGGCAAACTCGTCTGCGTAGGCGCCAAGAGAGAGCCGGATGTTTACACCGCGGTGGACAAGCTTCAGAAGATTCTGGAAGAACAAGACCTCATCTTCTACTCAGAGCCAGCAAAAAGCTAAGATAAACTCGTGAGGCGTCTGCGGACCGCCGGGTTTCTTGCGGCAAGCCGTTTCAGTGCCATCTCAAAGGTTTCTTCATCTGCAAGTTCTTCTTTTATGAATACGCCTGTTCTGCCAATTTCGTCTCTTCTGATAAGAGCGTGAACGCGGTCCGACACGGTTTCTGTGGATACGCCCAGCATCTTGGCAACTTGTTCTTCGCGGCCAACGACCGTGCTCTCTCTGTGGCCTTCTTCTGTTGGTTCAATCAGCATCAGTCTTTTGTCGACTCCAAGCACTCGAGCGCTTTTTTCAAGTTGTTCCAGGTTGGCTTCGCCGCCGAACCTGTAGAATTCGCGTTCAACCTTCCGCATCTTCATAAGTGGGAACGTGACGCTTATGCCTTCGTCTATTTCGATGTGAGCCTTCATTGCATAGGTTGGCGTGGCTTGAACCACAAAACGTTTGTTTAGGGGTATTCCGGCTTTTTCTAAAGCTGTTTCGACCATAAATGACGATTGAATAGAAGTGATGAAGATGTCTATGTCACTTTTCCTCGACACGTCGCCCCTGGCGATGCTGCCATGAACGAGGTTTTCTAGATAAGATTCGTCAAGAGGTTTCATTATTTTCGTGGCTTTGTTCCTGAGTTGCTGAAGCAGGATCCAGCGGTCGCTCTTGTAGACGATTTCTCGGAACTCGGGACGCCTCGCCGGTTTAGTCGTCATCTTTGGAACCTCTTCAATATTGTGGAATTCAAGACCCTAGCATTTGACACATCGAAATTGGAAAAAGGGGTGGAAGAGGTCTTTCCGTTGAAGACCTGTGTCGCGTTAGTATGGTTTGATCTTGCGGGTTGACAGTTTTGCTACTGCTACGCCAGCCAGAGTTATGATCATCATTATTGCAATTGGATACTCGAATTCTGGTATCGGGTTCGCGTCGCCTGTCACTGTTCCGGAGATGCTTCCAGACTGAGCGGCGGGGATTTTTGTCAGTTGTAAGTCGATGTTTGGTGTGGTTTGGTTTACTGTAACGCTTACATTGGTTAGGTTGGCGTCTTGGTACCCAAACGCAGATGCCGTGACAGTGTAATTGTCGGTTTCGTCTAATCCTTGCGAGATGATGTAGTAGCCAGAGGTGTCCGTGTAATTGCTTCCATATGAGAACATCGTGTCGCCGATCGCGACTACTTGGGCGTCTGGGATCGGTTGGGTTGGATTGGTAGCATTGGTGACTCTGCCTGTTATTGTACCTGAAAATGTGGGAGGCAGAGTGATAATAGTGAGCTGAATGTTAACGTTAGATACCTCTTGACCAGCAGTAACTCCAACATTCAGAGTCTGGTTGAAACTGAGTTGGTAAGATGCCATGACCGTGTAGTTGCCGGTTCCCAGCCCGTTCGAAATACTGTAATTTCCAGTTGCATCTGTGGTATCTGTACCAAAGTACATCCCGCCATCGCTGCTGGTGGCAGTGACTGTAGCGCCTCCTATTGGTTCTCCTCCTGGAGAAGCCGTCACCTGGCCTGAGATTGTACCCGATCTGTCAAGAGCAAGATTCACTCCAGTCGTCATGAATCCAGCTATAACGTATATTGACGATACTTCTTTTGAAACATAGCCTTTGGGAAAGACGACGCTGACGTTGTAGATTCCAGTGCCTAGATTCATGTTGATTTCGTAGTTTCCAGCCACGTCTGTCGTGCCTTCGCCGAAGAAAGTTCCGCCGTCGCTGGAAAGCGTTGCAAACACGCTTATGTTTGGGATAGGATTGGTTGTGGCATTGTCAGTTACTTTCCCTGAGATTCCGCCTGAACGGTTCATGAAAAGATCCACTATGGTTTCGTGTCCAGCCGTTATTGTTACGTTTTGTACTTCCGTATTGAGATACCCTAATTTGACTGCGCCAACCGTATAGTTGCCCGCAGGTAGACCGTCGCTTATCAAAAAGTGTCCATTTCCGTCTGTGGTCGTGTACCCAGAGCCTTCAGACCCTGATACGAAAACCGAAGCCGCAGATAATGGGACGCCTGAGCTTCCGTAGACTACTCCTGTGACGTTCTTTTTGGATGCAGTTGTGAAGCCAAACATGCTGATTTGAAGTGCAAAGACCAGTAAGACTGTGATTATCATCGAATCCGCGACTATTTTTCGTTTCAACATTTTGCGTAACCTCTTTGTTCCATTACTTCGTTGGCAAGTATATTAAAGATTTCCGCACCATGCGCTTTGAATGGAAAAACCAGGGTTTAAGCAGAGTTTATGTTCTTCTGTCTCAGCCAACCATCTGACCACTTGACATATACACGAGTCCCTCACATTATTCAAGCAAACCCGCAGTCGGAATCAACTGTTCACGGTAGTCCCGATGAAGTCTGAAACGAACCTTTGTGACGTTTGCCACCGTCGAGAAGCATTCTATTCTAGACGCTATTCTGGAGTGAAACTGTGCAAGTCCTGTTTCACAAAGTCGATCGAGGAGAAAACGAGAGCAACCATTGCCAAATACAACATGTTCAGGTTTGATGACAGAGTCGCCGTGGCCGTTTCGGGAGGAAAAGACAGTCTCAGCCTGTTGCACGTGTTGGCTAAGGTTGAGAATAGATATCCGAAGGCTAGCCTTGTTGCGGTAACGGTTGATGAGGGAATCAGAGGGTACCGGGATGAAGCCTTGAAGATTGCCGCGGAGAATTGTGAAAAGCTCGGCATTAGACATTTCAGTGTTTCTTTCGAGGAATTGTTCGGTTACACCTTTGACCAGATGGTTGGGCGCATGGACAGGAAAGGTAATAGGGAGACGCCGTGCGCGTATTGCGGTGTGTTGAGAAGGAAAGCGCTCAACGTTGTAGCGAGAAAGGTGAAGGCTGACAAGCTTGCGACGGCTCATACGCTCGACGATGAGACACAGACGATTTTGCTGAACATTTTTCACGGCGATGTGTTACGCATTGCGAAGGAAAAGCCTGCGACGGATGAGGTGCATCCGAAGCTTGTTCCGAGGATAAAGCCGTTCTGTGAGGTTCCTGAGAAGGAGACGGCACTTTATGCTTATCTTAGGGGAATACGGTTTCAGAGCACGCCCTGTCCGTACGCGGCGGATGCCCTGAGGAATGATGCGCGTATGATTCTTGACAGGTTGGAGGAGAAGCATCCTGGAATGAAGTTTACCATTTTCAAGTCTATCGAGAAAATTCGTCCAGCGTTGGAGGAATTGGCCAAGGGTGAAGGCATTGGAGAATGTGTCGAATGTGGGGAACCCACGACCGATAAGGTATGCAGGACATGTCAGATCCGAAAACAGCTGGAATGAATGTGGAACAGATGCGACATGGTTTGAAGGTTATCTTCTGGCTGCTGCTTCTTGTTTGAGTCTCTGCAGCAGTGTTGAGGCTTCGAGGGTTGTCTTGGCGGACGCTACCTTTTTGGCTTTTTCCAAAACCACTTTGGACCCACAGTACGGGCAGGTTCTTGTTTTCTGCTCGACCTTTGCGAGCAGGAGACCGCTGCATCTGGCGCAGACGACTACAAATGTGAGGCCCACGTTTTTCACCTGACAGAAAGCCTTTTCCACGTTGCGCTAGATAACGTTAGTGTAAGAGGGGGATAAGTCCAGATGAGCAGTGAAGCGCAGGAGCCGAAGCCTCAGTCCAGGTTGGTTCCAGATGTGACTAGATATTTCAAGAAAGAAGGTTACAAGGTTGAGGTGGACGCGACGACTTTTGATGGGTTTAGCGGGATCACTCAGAAATTTGATTTGATAGTTCAGAAGGGTCACACTGCTCAGGGTGTCTGGATCAGGGATTGGAAGAGAACGATAGGCGTGAACATTATCATTAACATTGACAAGGCGTCCTCTGATGTGGGGTTGTCGAGCCCGATTATCGTGGGTGACAAATTCAGTGACCATGCAAAATCTTATGCTAACAGGAGAAAGATTACTCTGTTGACGAGACAGCAGTTGACGATGCGGCTGAGATAAACGGGGCTACGTTTTCAAGTAGTCGTCCAGCAAGCCTTCGGCTTCAAGTTTTCCAAGCCAATCAACTATGCCCACTTGGCAATTGCCGGGGTTATCAAGTAAGAGCAAGATTTCGTGAGCGACGTCTTCAACGCTTTTTCCTGTTGTGTTCACTTCGCAGACTCTTCTTTGTCCGACAACGTTCAGCGCGTCAACGAGGCAGACGTCCAAGATTTCGGAGGCCAAGTTCTCATGTAGTTTCTTTTCTGAAAAGCCAGATTGTTCCATTAGTTTGCGGAGTTCAACGGGGTCGCGCCGCAGGACAAAAACAAGGCTGACAAGGTTTGTTGGAACGACGTTGACGGCGTAGTGACCGTCGACGACAACGTTTTCTTTATCTGACTTCGTGATGAGTTCTTTCAGTCTTTTTTTCATTCGGTCTTCGTCGACGATGATGGAGTTGCGCTGTTTATCTTTTCCTTGAACTAGCTTTTCTTTTAAAGCCAGGTCTGTGAGGTTCACGTACAAAGCTCGCAACTTAGAGGAAAGCAGGCGGGCGACTGAGGTTTTTCCTACGCATGGCGTTCCCGTGATTAGTATGACGTGTTTAACCATTTTTACGCGCGACCCATGCCACATTGTGTGTTTTGAGGAGAATAAGGTTTCCAAAATTCTTATTGCGCACCGTTGTGCATTAGCTAGTTTGGCTGGTGAGTTGGTGTGTGGCTTTCGAGCCCCGAATAGTGAAAGGCTTGAGGAAACTCCGCCCACACGTAGAATTGCAGCGTCCGCAAGGGCGCAGGGTGAGAACCTTGGCTACGGAGCAGAAACGAAACATCCATTCGGCACAGGACGATGATGCATGTTAAGTTGTTGAGGATGCCGAGTGTGAAACGGTGAAACGGCCGTCCTGCAAGTGGAAAGGGCAAACAGACGCTGATGACGTCTCTACCGGAAGCGCGGGTAGCCCGATTAGCCGAATGCCACAAAGAACAAAAGGCGGGTTATTGCCATCACGCCAGCCATTCAAAACGTCACAATGCACAGAACGTACGCCACAATGCACAGAAGGTACGCCACGAATAACAGAAGCCCTCACATATTGGCAAAAAGAACTCTCAAGCAGAGCCGAGTCAACCAAGAACGTCTACTTCCAAGACTTCAAAGCATTTCTTGACTATGCAGGCAAAACCGCCGACGAACTTCTAGCCCAACGTGAACAAGACGAAACAAGCAAAGACCGCAAAATACAACGCAGAATAGAAAGCCTACTCAATGAATACATAGCAGCCAAACGCAAAGAAGGCTATTCACCCGCAACACTACAGAGGTATTTTGCCGCCGTACGCTCATTCTTCGACACCCACTACACACCACTCAAAATGAGACGAAACGACTACCCGAAAGGCGAAAGTCTAGGAGTAAGAGCCGCAACCAAAGAACTCATACGCAAAGCCCTAGACGACAAACGAACCAGACACAAAAAAGCCACCACTGCCGTCATGCTATTCCTCAAAGACTCAGGACTCCGAGCCAGCGACGCCCGACTCCTAAACCACGGCGACATATCCGAAGCCCTAGAACGCGGAGACGAATTCATGCCAATAACCATCATCACTCAAAAAGTCAAAACCACCGCTAAAACCTTCATCGGATATGAAGCAATCCACGCACTAAAAGAGTACATCAAACACCGCGAAAAAGGCACACGAAGAATACCACCCGAAACCATCACAGCAAAAAGCCCACTGTTCATAACAACTCAAACCCACAACGCCAAACGAATACCACGACCAACCATATCCCACGTAGTAGAAAATGCCTTCTTACGCATCAATGAAAAGAACCTATCAGCTCACAGCCTCAGAAAATACCTCCAAACAACATTAGAAGCCGCTGGAATAAACTCAAATTGGATAGACCAAATACTAGGACACAAACTCATCAACAGCCGAGACGCATACAGCAAACCTACCGACGAACAACTTTTCGAAGCCTACACCAAAGCCTACAAACTCATTAGAGTTTAAGCCGACTTCAAAACACCTGAACCAACACAACCGACAACAGACAACACACCCACGCTGGAAGAAGCCACTGCATTACTAGCAAAAGCGACGGCACTCCTAGCCAAAGCCGCCGCCAACAAGACAACATAACCCTCTTTTTTCTATTTATTAGCATCGTCACGTCTTCTGTCGCGCTCGCGTCACGCTCGCGCTCCAACCCGCAGGAAACTGAGACAACGACTCGCGCAAACGCCATAAAGAATAACAAACGAAGAAAATTTCACGGAAGCCGTTACACGTTGTAAAACATTAAAAAGGCAATTCAATATCTATAACATGGTCTGCAAGATTGCCTGAGATACATTGGATCAGCCCTCCCAGATTTGACAAGAAGATTCTGAACGACTTACAACAACTGATCAATGAGTATGAAAACAAATACAAATCTAAGGAAGCAGGCCTCAATGAGAAAGCCACGGGGCAGGCTTTCGTAGAGCCTCTTTTAACGATTTTAGGTTGGAATATCCGTGACTTGGATGAGGTTTACCCTGAATACTACGTCACTGGCTCTGGACGCGTCGATTATGTCCTCAAGATCAACGCTGCACCCGTCGTATATATTGAAATCAAGAAGCTTGGAGAGAGTCTTGACGGTGTCAGAGGTGGTAAGTCATACGAGGATCAAGCAATGGATTATGCTTGGAAAAAGAGAGCCACTTGGGCAGTATTGACGAATTTCAAGGAAATGCGCTTGTACAATGCCAAGGAGCGTGTTCCTGTTTTCTGTATCTTTCATCAGGATTATCCTGTAAAATTCGAGGCAACTTTGCAGTATCTTACCAAAGAAGCCGTCAAAAGCGGAGAAATTGGTCAACTATACGCTGTAAAGACTGGAAAGGAGATCGAAGACGACTTCCTTAAGGACCTACAGAAATGGAGACTAGAGCTTGCGAATAACATACATTCGAATAACGCTCTAAGTTTAGAAGAAATATCCTCCCAAACGCAGAAGATTCTGAATAGACTGACCCTGACTCGAATTGCAGAAGACCGAGGTTCCTTACCCAGAGGCCAGCTACAAAATGAATACTCAAAATGGAAAACTTCAGCGAGGTCGAGACGAAGGACATTTTTCGAAGAATTAAAAGAACTCTTCCAAGATTTCGAGTTTGACTTCAATACTGAGCTTTTCAGACCTGATCTGTGCGATAGCCTAACGATTGACAACACTACTTTTGATGTTCTCGTTAAAGGTTTGTACGAATATGATTTCTCGACGCTCACAGGCGACATCCTCGGCAGTACATATGAGCTTTACTTAGGGTATTCACTTGAACCAATCGACAAAAACTATCTTCAAAGCAAGAACGTTCCCAAGGAGATTCCCTTGGAACTTCTTCTAAAGAACGAATACAGGCAAAGAGAAGGAATATTCTACACAAGACCTCCCGTTGTGGATTTTATAGTCTCCAATACCGTAGTCCCCAAGATAGAAGCGACAAAAACTGAAAACGTACAAAATCTTCACATTCTTGACGCCTCAGGAGGATCAGGTTCCTTTCTAATCAAAGCTTTGACGGTAATCCGAAACTATCTTCTCATGGAATCACTAAAGTCCAGAAAAAGCCTAGGTCATAAGAACCCTTTTCATTCGGAATTAGCCGCCGTAGCAGTCGAAGATATTCCTAAACTTGTATTGAGTAACAACTTATACCTCGTTGACCTTGATCCTGAATCCGTCGGAATTGCCAAACTGAACCTTTGGGCCCAATCACTTCATCCCGCGCGACCTCTCAGTCATGAAAAAGTCCTACTCAACCTAGAAAATACCTTCAAATGCGGGAATAGCTTAGTTTCAAGTCCGTCGGACTTCCCAGAATTGCCCCCAGATGCTGTTGAAACCAAAATCAAACCGTTTAATTGGTCTGAGAAATTCCCCGAAATATTCCCGAAAGATGGATCGGGCGGATTTGACGTCGTAATTGGAAATCCGCCGTACTATAGCGTACATTTCCTCGACGACTACATGAAGAACTTTCTTCAGTCACACTATTCGGAAATCCATACGGGGCAAAATGACATCCTCTACTACTTCTACAAAAGAGGCATCGAACTTCTCAAAGAGGGCGGATTGTTAGGATTTATCACCGCCAAATACTTCTTGAAAGCTGAAGATTCGTCGAAACTAAGAGGATGGATACTGAACAACTGCAAGATTAGAACCATAATAGATTTTGGAAATATAGACATGTTTGGAGGACTCGGAACAAGAACGGCTGTATTGATACTAGAGAAATGTACAGGAGCCGACAAACAGACCGAAAGAACCTCAAACACAATACAGGTGGCCAAGGTCAGATGTCGTAGATGGTTAGGTACCAAAAGAGAACTCGTATCTTTGATTGAGAAGCATTTGAATGAGGAACATCTATACAAAGATGCTATCTTCAACACATTCACTGTCAAGCAATGTGACTTGACTGTTGACCCATGGGAACTAATATCTCAAGAAGAAAAGAAACTGAAGACGAAAATCGAATCAATGTCAGTGCCTCTTGACAGTCTATGTTATTGCTGTAAGGGAATGGATACTGGATTAAATGAGGTGAAAAGAGAAGATCGAAGATTAGGTGTTTTTCACCTAACAGAAGATGAAGTCGAAAACCTTCAAATTGAACCTGAAATTTTGCGCAAGATCGTTAAGAACTCAGACATTGAGAGGTACTTGATCGACTTCAAAGGTTTGTTCCTTGTCTATGCAACAGACGGGACGGATATTACAGCATATCCAAATGCAAAAGCCCATTTGGAACGTTTCAGAAATGAACTGACTCAACGTTATGGCTTTGATGATGGACGTCGAAAATGGTTTGCGATTAGTAGTCCTAGACACAAAGAGTTGATAGATAGCAGCCAAGATAAATTGGTCTGTCCTTATATCGCTTCGGAAAACAAGTTTGCGTATGATGATTGTTCAGAAGATCACAGATACTACGGGATGACTGACACAACATCAGTTGTCCGAAGAGAAGAGTGCACTGAAAACCTGAAGTATATTCTGGCGGTCTTGAATTCTACGCTGGAGAATTTTTACCACAGAACCTTCTCAAAAGCCAAGGATTATCGATATGAGTATTTTGCCAAGAATATCGCCAAACTCTGTGTTCCAGATCATACAAAATTCAATGAACAGAAACGTCCTATACCTCAGGAATTAGCCGACCTTTCCTCAGAACTCATTGGTCTAAGCGCCCAATTGAACACCTTACGGAAAGTCTTTTCAGAAACACTTAGGAACAATCTTGTTGACACTTACTGTGATCTAAAGGATTACTTCAACTACTCCGTCAAATATTGCTTTCAGAAAACAGTTTTGTTAGACGTAGACAGCGTGGTTGACTCTTGTGAAATTGAACTTTGTCAAGAAGGCAATTCGATAACGATAAACGCCTTTTTTGGAGAGAAATGGCGTGCCCTCTTGAGATTAGATTTCAGTGATGAAACAATCAAGGATTTTATCTACCTTTCAATCGCCAAATTCATCAGGTCAGAAGAATTATCAGCCGCATGGCGCAAGGGCAGAATCATGGCCGACGTTCTTCTCGGATTGAAGTTACCAAGATTTAGCGACAATCATGACGTAAATGTATCTAGAATCCAGATTTTCATGGCTGAAGTGAAGTCGAAGGTCACATCGACAGACATTGGTAGCATAGAAAGAGAGATGAGAGTACTTGATAGAAAGATAAACGATAAGGTCTACTTCATATATGATATTGATGCAGATGAAAAGAGGATAATCGAAGAAGCCATAGATTTTGGGAGACCCTACCTGAGATACTAGCACGCACTAGCGTTCTAAGCTTTCACGTAACTTTTTGCGAAGCCTCTTCCTTTTTCCAATTTCAACATGAAGCTATGTTTTCCATTCTTTGTGTATTCTCTAAATTGCGTTCCACACTTGTCACATAGGTAGGCTTCTACAATGAACTGCCCGTATTTCCATCTCTTTACCGGCTTAGTCATTTCCTTTTTGCAGTTTGGACACTTTACCATCTTTCCACAACATGCGCTTTATAGAGTTAAACTTAAAAGCCTTGCATTATCTGTCAGTCAGCTCGCGCGCTGGTCGGTCTTGTCAACTAACCCCCCTGGTCGAAAGGTGAAACCATATCCGAAAACTTAAAAGCTGAATATGAAAAATGCCAAAAAAGACTCGGTTAGTTTCACTGAAAAACCTAGACCCTGCAGGCTCAACTAGGCCACTCATGTCCTAAAGCCCATACGAGCCCCAGAGCAAAACAGAAAAAAGAAAGGGGTTCCCAACGATTCTCCCCTGTAGCAAACTGACAGGCTTCAGCTGCAATTATTGGATTGAACCTGGAAACCCCTTCAAGGCTGAAGAGTTCCCAAATAAAAGTGTTCCCTAAGAGCACGCTATCATCTCCTATTTTTTTCTCTAATCTCAATTACAGAGTGACATCGTGGACAGTGTCTAGGTACTCCCTCACTCTTGAATTCTAGATTACATGATGGACATCTGTAGTTTTTACTTCTGTTGTATCTTCTCTCACTCATCTTTTCTCACTTTCTTATTCTACAAACTTAATGGTTGATTTTCCAAAATGACCGAGTTCTCTTGAATCCTTCAACTAGACCGAACATATTCAACTTCTGTATTAGGAGTATCGCTTGAAGCCTAGTCAAATGGTCATCATGATATCCATAAATTAATCCATCTTCTAGCGCGCGCCAAGTTTTGTCATAAGATTTTTCTAGCACAGCCTCCCATATTGGCTGAAAGAAGGGTCTGAAAATGTCATTTACGCCAGATTGGTGTATCGATCAAGGAGACGAGGACTGCTTATTCTATAAGACGAAGGCTTGTGAAGCTTGTGAGCGGTGTACGTTCTGCGGCGCAAAAATCGGGCCAAGACGAAGAAACGGTCATAGAGCTCACCTCTACATTGCCGAAAGCAAAGGTGGGAGAACATGGGTTCCAGCTTGCCCTGCCTGTAACATGAGCCAAGGTGATAAGGGACCAATTGCTTGGTTGGGTTATCTTTGTCACAATAACCCTCAGACATATGAACTGATCCGAAGGTATCAGAAAATCAGGACGCCGTTCATTGGACTGCAAATGCTCTACTCTCCTGAAAGGCATCCCCGGATATGGCTCGGATGGAGGATACTGGATCTTTATAGAAGACACGGCTAGCGCGCGCATGATCAAACCGAAGTTTTGAAGCCCCAAGATGCAAAACCTGTAAGCCGAGCCTCTTCTAGACTTCGAAAATCATTAAAGCACTATTACGCATATCATACGGTCTGGGAACATAAATGCCGAAAAAAGAAAAACCGTTAACTAAGAAAGAGCGAGACGAGAAAAGGGAAAAACATAAGGAAAAACAAAGCAAAACACAGACTTAAGCCCCAAGAAAGAGCTTTGCAAAACTCTTTTTCTCTTTTTACCATAAAGTTGGCTTCTTTAATGAAATGAAAGAAGGACGCGTCAGTTTTGGATATTATTGGCTTCCTCCATCAATGCGAAAGAAATATGTTTTAGCTTGTTTATTTATCGTTAATTTGTAGTTGAGATTTATGCCGAGTGTAATGAAACGTAAACAAAAGAATACTCAAATCGCACAACAGAAAAAGATAGAACGGGATAAAGAAGCGAAAAAGAAACAGTTGAGACAGCAACTTCCTGCCAAGGGCAAGAAACGTTAAAGCCACTAAAGGAGCTATGGTAGCCATCTAGAAGCTTATACCTAGAAGACAACGATACAGCGCGCGCTACGACCTAGCTGACTTTGCTCTCTTTCTCATCAGTTTTGACCAAGTCGTTGGCCACGAGTGAAAGTGTCAGACTTCTGAAATGAACAGGGTTTCTGAGGTCTACCAGAAAACTGTCGGTATGATCTGCTTGGACAAATGACCGTGTTTTCGCGCAGTTGGCTTGCTTTGCGTAATCCGAATAGTTTCTATGAAGCGTGACGTTAATCCCGTCGAAGCCCATGCCCAAGCCTCCTTCATTAAGCAGATCTGGAAAGACATTCTTCTGTACTTCCTCTGCGGTGGCTTTGCTAGAGCGTTCAAGGTCCTCAGCTGTATCCCTTTTCACCTTTACGAAGAGGAAGCTCATCAACCCATAACCGAGTTTAGCAAAGTCAGGTATCATCGTGTACTCTTTTATGACGCCGTCTTTCTCCAGCTTCCGTATCATCCGCGACACTGTAGGCTGAGAAACGCCTATTGCTTTTGCTAGTTCTCTGTCGCTTCTTCGACTGTTCTTCATCAACTCAGAAATCAGCTTCAACTCACTGTTCTTCACGTTCTCTCTCTCCTAAATCCAAAGTTTCTATTGCATATGACACAAAATGCTAAAAAGCCTATGGATAGAACAACGACCAAACTGAATGATGCGCGCGCGTTTTCAAAGACTTTGATCTCTCTAAAGGCAAACCGATGAGCTACTATTTAGAGATGAGAAACCTGAGTAAATGAAATAGCATAGTGCGCACGATCGAAACCTTCGAAGATCAATCTTTTTTCCGTTAGAAAATAAAAAATCTTCAACGAATAGATTCGAAAAAAAGAGAAGAATAGGTTCAATGATTGCATCGTTGTTTCTAAGCTGGTGGAGGTGGCGGAGGAGGTGGAGGTGTTGCAGTAGATACGAATGCTTGTCTCACTGCTACGACGGTTGTCCCTGCAATGCGATCAGTGTATTTCTGGCGTTGGTCGCGTCCGGGGATGGCAACTCCCAGTATCCAGTCCAATATAAGGAAAAGCCAGAATATCTTGCTCATGTTGCGTATGAATGCTTTTTCAAACGTTACCTTGCCGCCGTCTACCATTTGCACTTGAAATCCCAAGAGTCTCTTTCCCAGCGTTCCGCCGTAAGAAGCGTCCATAAACATGAAGTAAAGAAGTTCAAGCAAGCCCAACAGCAAGCCAAGCACGATGAAAGGCCCCCACAAGAACCATAAACCGCCCGAGAGAATGGACAGAATGACGAAGAAGTATATGATGGACGCTATGATGCCGACTATTATGCTGTCGATGATGAATGCGACAAGGCGTAAGAGCCAATGGTTGAAATCGAGTTGCGAACTAGTTCCAGTTGACATGTTTTCATCTCATACGATTTACTATTTGCCTTGTCTACTTTTTCCGCTAATGTTAATAAAGCTTTAAGAGGGCGCGCGCTCCTCGGCGACATAAGCCTTCCCCTCATTTGAAATTCAAGAGGAAAAGTTTGAAAGCTTCTCATACGGAAGCGAAATATGCCGTACTTCAACCAGCTTCCTGTTAGCTTCATACAAGAAAAGCATATTGTCTCCTAGTCCCGAAACGACGAGAATGAATGGATGTGTGATGAGATATGACGAAGGAAGAAACGGAACAAGAAACGTATAGCATAGGGACAGAACAACAGCAAAATAAGAAATTACTAAGGCTAATGACGGTTTACGGCCAACACGCCAGCCCTTTTCGCTGAATCCCACCCCACCAGCAATACTAAACGTATTCGCAGAAATGAAGAACAGTGGAAAAAGCGACTACTCAACCCATTTCGTAGATAAGCACTAACCTACATCAACAAACACGCAGACCTAAACCAGCCCGAACAAGTAAAAGCCTTCATAGCAAACCTCAACGTAACCACTGGATACAAAAAGAACCCCTATGCCTCGCCTACAACAAATACGCCAAACACTATCAAATCCAATAGAAAATGCTCCTATACATACCAGAAGAAAAACCAATCGAGATACCAACCAGAGAAAGGGTAGAAATGCTCGTAGCCCACGCTGGAAGAACCCTATCACTCAAAAAGAAGAACGATTCAAAGAGATAAAGGAGAGATTTGTTGACACGAAACACCATAAGTCCAGTTAGGCCGTTTACCGCACAAAGGACAAACATTCCCATTCTGAATTTGCCACAGTTCCGACGTTGCTATATCAATCACCATGACTTATTGTTGCTGCACCGCGGCACCCAACACACCCAAACCAGCTAGCAGCGTCACCAAAAACACGGGCGAACGCGTTATCACCAACGCGCACACAAGAGAAAAACAACCAGCCGCCGCAACCAACACACCGCCAACATATCCTCTGTTAGAAGCCATAGACCAATCACCATAATGGCTTTCAGTACAACTTGTTCTTAAACATACCTATCACAAGACACGTCTGTTGTTGTTCTAAGGATTCTCGGCAAGCAGACATCAAATCACTCTTAAACTGTTAACCTCAATCCTTTTCCCACAGTATCAAAGACACAAACAACAAACACCCTAACACCAACATTCACACTAGCTCTAACACTCAAAACAACAAACACTCTAAATAGCAAACACCACAAAACACTACACCAGACAATAGACCTAAAACCGCACATATACGCAAACAGACATATACCCCCCTCCAGTCGTACGGAGAGACCCTAACATTTGTTGTTTGGCGCGCGCTCACTCACCCGTTCCAGACGATACGCCAAAAAACCGACATCGTCAAAACTAATATCGCGCGCGCTAAGTTACAGGTCCGCCTACTCGGGTAGCACCCGTCTCAAAAAGCGGATCCAGTTTTCCCCGAGTATGTTGGAAGCATCGACATTGCTCAAGTCACGGGCAAGCACCGCGCCAAGTTTCTGAAGATCTGCCACCGTGTCAATCTCCCGTGGAGTGGATTCGTTTCCAAAGCCGCCGTCAAAATCGCTGCCAATCGCCGCATGTAGAGTATCCCCCGCAAGGTCACATACGTGTCTTATGTGACGCACAACGTCTTCGAGCCCCACCGCGTCCTTTCCCGCCTTCTTGTCCCATCCAGCTCGGAGAAAGCGATTGCAGACCACGGTGCCGATCACGCCGTCTCGCGTGACCAATGCACGAATCATCTCATCGCTCAATTGTCGGTCCGTGTCGACAAAGGCACGGCAGTTCGAATGGCTGGCCATCACTGGGCCATGAAAGAGGTCAAGTGCCTCGAAAAAGCTTTGTTCAGCCATGTGGGAAACGTCAAGCGCCATACCTGCCCCTTCCATCTCGGCAAGCAGCTCCCGGCCTAATTGCGACAATCCGCCAGGTGCACCCGTTCCACCCGCATATCGTGTCTTGCCCCAAGAGGTTCCGACAATCCTGACTCCCGCGTTAAACCATTCCGACACCTCGTTAGGTTGCACTACGGGATCGGCACCTTCCATCAGCACCACGAGGCCAAGCCGAGGGTCCGAAGAACTGATCACACGGTCCAGATCCGCTCGCCGGGTGATCAGTGTAACACGTGGATCAGAGGCTATGGAGATATAGTACTGGAGCTGCTCCCAAGCCTGATCGTGAGCCTGTTGTGGATTGGAGTACGTCTTGCCCAATGCTGCTCGGTCTGGACGGTCTGGTGCCACGTACAGTGTAGCAAACACAATCCGCACGTTGCCTTGCATCAATTCAGGGTATCCGACCGTCGCACTTCCCTCACCATGGGCGGGCTGGGGACCCTCTCGGATTCGCTTCTCTGCGACACTCTCGAATAGATCTCGGTTCAGGGCGAGTCGATTCCACGCGATGTCTTCGTGACCATCCACAATAATTGGTGACGGCATTGATTCCTCCGTGTTTTATTTTACCACGGTCGATAGGCTTTATCAATAAGAATATTTCAAGTTTTCTTAATTTGCAGATTTGCGCGCGCGATCGCCTTTGCTATGCTGGCTAGCATGCGCAGTTATGATAAAAAAGAGAGTGGAGAGAATTTGCTGTCGCTAAGGCGATTGTGACGATTGGTTCGGAGAAGGCTGTGACATCGCTGCTTTTCTTGGAGTCATCATCATGTGCACTATGAAGCCTATTATGAAAGCTATGATTACTCCGGTGATTGCAAGAGTATAGGTAAACGTGTCGGCTGGAAGACCTCCGCCCAAGGCTGCTTGTCCTCTTCCTGCGCTCATAGAATAGTCGAGACTTCCTTTTGCACCAGCCTGTATGTTGCTTTTCATGGAGACGGATGAAAGGACGCCGTTGCTGTCGTATTCGATTTTCACCGACAAGGTACCAGTATAAGCGTCTGGAGTGTCATCATTGTTGAAGTCATATTCAGAATGTGCCTGATCTACATCAAGGTCAATATCCAATGCAAAAAGTCCGTTTGAGTGTGTGTTGCTTTTGATAAGATGTCCCGGCTTGTTTCCGTAGTTGTTTTCGACATAGTCTTGCCATTCGTTTGCGCGCAGTTCCCAGTCAGTTGTGATAAACGGGGATGACGGGAAACCCAAGGTTGATCCACCGATAAAAGGCCGCGGATCTCCCTCCATATGTCCTTCTGATATTATGTCACTTCCTCCTAATCCGGTGAAGCCGCCTGTGGACACCACGGCCAGGTATTTGATGTCGATTCGATGCGAATTGTAGTCTTCTCTGATGTCTCTGATGGTAAAGGCTACGCCGTAGGATGTTGATGAACCTGCTTTTCCTGATGGCGTGTCCGTTGTAGAAGTCGTTTGCATATTGAAATCGTATTTGTCTCCTATTTTGTACCCATAGCTGTAGAGTGCGTATGCAGTTGAACCTGCGAGGAGCAGTAGCAACGATAATGCTGCTATCAGAACCGCAACGTTCCTAAATGTTTGTTCGTTCTTTGCATATTCCATTTTCATCATCAGATAAGCAGGTTGACGATTCATAAAATATGGTTTATGAATCTGTGATAAGTGTACTCGGTTTGAGCAGGAATATTGCCAACGTCGAAGCGCCAAAAAAATGAACGGGACAGCTTTCCTACCCATGCCTATCCGTCCCTTTTGTCTGTAACCAAGTTTACCGAGTTCGTGGAACGTGTTAAAGCTCTTCTCAGATGGCGCGCGAGAGATCGATCGACTATAGGTCTGTGTTAATGTAATCCATCTTCCCACGTATTCAAAATACCCTCCAGAATTCTTCTGTCTAACCATCCACCGTACCCCTGTTTCCCGCATCCCTGCTTCCCAAGCGTCATCCTATCACACAGGGTCCTATACTGCCGGATTTTTTCACCACTAAACTCAAAAATGGATATCGCAGACGCTTCATATGTTCTGCCGTGAGCGGACACGCCCTCGATAATCTGCTCGTACACCGCCTTGTTTCCCTTCACCAAGATGCCAACTCCGGCGTCTCGAACCTTGAGTTGACCATACCAGAAACTCTTCGGCAGCCAAGTTAGCAAACGTTTTACCTCCCCCTTGCCCTTGAAGGTTCTCTCAGGTTGAGCCCAGACCATATCTTCTGTAAGAAAGGATAACGTCTTCTCCACGTCTCGTTTCACATAAGCTTCAACAAAATCACGTATGATGCTCACAATCTTTTCCTCAGACATTCTATTCACCTTCCAAAATCTTGTTACTTTCAATTATGCCGTATTTTTGCTTATAAGAAGCTCGCGCGCAAGCTAATGAGAAAGGTTCTAAGGTTGACCTGAAAGGTTTCCTTAAGAGTTTGAAAAGGTCGCGTAATAATGACTTTCAAGAATAATGAGATTATGCTGGAATTCGAAAAAAGAAGAGTAGACCCGCACCATTAGGTGAACAAGCGCTCACTGATCTAAGGCAACATATGCGGCTATTTCTTGTTCTTCTTGTACCTTGCCGGAAGCTCTACCTTCGAATTTCCACTAAATTTCTGCTTGTTCTTCATTCACCGATTTTTCCTTGATTGCGCAAGCACGTCTGCTCCGTGCGACTGCTGCATCAACACGGCACAACTATATAAACAGCTTCATCGCGCAACAGCATAACAGTCTTGCATGTTTCCGATTTCAGCTTTTCCAACAGTTTCAACCTGCAGGTCTCGATCAAGAACTCGTGAAAATCCCTAGCGTCGCGGGCTGGTGCTCAGATCGGCCTAATCTGTGATATTCCGTTCTTCTTTTCGATTCTCATGACTTGATGTGCGAAGCTTTCCAGCTCTTTCTCGTGTGAGACCATGATGACTTGGGGGCATTTGAGTTCGTCAAGTATCTCCCTGATCTTGAACAGCTGTTCTTTGCTGAAGCCATCGGTCGGCTCGTCCAAGATAAGGAGGTTGGACTTGATTCCCGCCGACACTTTTTGCACGATAGTGTTCAATGAGAGCCTATAGGCTAATGCTAGGCTGGTTTTCTCGCCGCCGCTGAGGTAATTGTAGTCTTGTTCATACCCATCTTGTTCAACCAGCGGCGTGAACTCCTCATCTATCCTCGATTCTTTGCTCGGATCCTCCACGAGCATTCCCCACCACTTCTGAAAATGCTGATTAAACTCTTGATTAATGTTCATCATCACCTGCTTCTCAATCGCCTCAAGAGTCGGCATCAAATACCCCTCAAGCCACATCACGTACTCCTTCAGCCTCTCAGAAGCCTTCCTCTCCTTCTCCTTGCCCTGAATTTCTTTCTCCAATTCCTCCACTTGATTCACAAGAGACACTCGCGTTGCCTCGAAGCCAGAGACCCTATTTCCGATCTTCGTCAACTCCAATTCTCTACTTCGGAGTTCTCTTGAGAATTGCTCAGTCTCGGCAGACAACTTGTCAAACTCCTCTATTTCCTGCCGAGCCTTCACAAGTCTCTCTTCCTGCTCCCCAACCTGCTCCTTCAGAACCCGAACCCTCTCCCGGTTCTTCTCGATTCTTTCACTCTTGCTCTGAACCTGCTCATTCCGCATCTGAAGCCTATTCTGTCCCTCCTTGTACTGTCGAAGCGCGTCAATCAAACCATCTAATTCGTCGATCTTTACTTTGCACTGGGCGCATTCATCTATGGCTTTTTGACTCTCTTCTTTCTTCAATTTGATTTTCTCTTCGAATTCTTTCGGCTCTGCAGGTCTATCACAGGTAGGGCAGACCCTGTTTCTTTCGACAGATTCGTAATCGCCTATCTTTGCGATTATCACACCCTGCGCCGTTCCGAGCTCGCGTTCTCTTCCTCGCAGTAGCTTCAATTCCTCTTTCAGCTCATCCTCAGTCTTTGCCGTAGGCTTCTGGACTCTTGCCAATGTCTCTATTTCAGGCTGCAACCGGTCTATTTCCAACGTCAACTCCTTCACTTCACCATCTAAACGGGCGATCTCACCGCTTTTCTCTCTGATCTGCCTTTCAAGTAGAGGGACTTCACCGGCTGCTCCACCGAGCGACTCCTTGCTTTTCTGCAAGGCATCGACTTTCTCTCGAAGCACAACCACTTTTTCCTCAAGATCAGCCTTTTCCCCGTTGAGACGGGCCAATTCGCCCTCGCATTTTCCGATTTCAGCTTTCTTCGTCTTCCACTTCTCCCGACAGCCCTCAAGGTCCGAAGCAAGCGCAGAAAGCCTATTCGACCTATCTTTGATCGAACGCGCCAGCGTCGCGGAATTCTCCAGTGCAACCCTGTAATCTTCAATCCTGAACGCTTTCCGAAGAGTCTGAAGCCTCTGGTCTGCCCTCATCCAAATTATCGCCTTCATCTCTTCCTGCGGCGTGAAAATGGCGTATCTAAAGATGACGCTCCCAGCCTTCGGGTCAGGAGGCTCGTTAAAAGCAAGAATGTCTAGAACCTTCTCTTTCATTTCGGAAGCTGAGAGATGCAGCACCGTGCCTTCCGTCTTGAGGCTACAATCTGACTGCTGAACACCTTTCGCCTTTCTTTGTAGACTGCGGCAAACCTCGTACTCTTTCCCATCCACTTCAAAACAAAGCGTCACGAGCCCCTTCTTTGCCCCCGCCTTGAGCAAGGCTCCTCCCTTCTCAGACCCTAAGCCAAAGAGCGCAAACTCGATCGCCATAAGAATCGTTGATTTCCCCGACCCTATATCACCCTCAAACAACGTTATGCCCATAGGAAAATCAACCGTTTGCTCAGCGTAGCTTCTGATGTTCTCCAGCCTGAGCGACTTGAGTATCATCAGCTTTCACCAGCTAAGCCTAACATGTCCCACGCGTGCTTCTGGACTCGTTCCTCGTAGTCCTTTTTTGTCTCGTTGACTTTCTGCCCCTGCCTCAGTATCTTAAGCAAGTCTTCGGCAAGTTTCGCTCCTCTGTCAGCCTTCAACTCTTCAACCGAAACCTTAACTGCACCTATATTCTCTCTCAGGAGCCTAGCCTCAATCGCCGAGGAATCTTCGCCGGCAACCTTGACAGCAGCGAACTCTTTTGACGTCAACCCATAACGGTTTATGATGACACTTAAGGCACCGTTGTCCCTCAGCAAATCTCTGATTCCGCTTGAACTGATCTCCGAAGTCTTCCCGCCTGCCAGTTCGCCCTTTATCTTTACGATAACAACCTTGTTCTCGACCCCAATCTTGCCCAGCTTATCCAGCAAATCCTTCTTGGCCTGTAACACGTTCTTGTCTGACGCATCATACTCAAAGTATTCAAACTCGCAAACAGGCACTTCTATAAACTTCACATCTTCGACCTTATCGTCAAAGCTGACCAGGTAAAAGCCCCTCTTCTCTCCCCTAGCGCTGTCCTCTAAATCCCTGGAATACCCAGCAAAAAGTGCACCAGGAAACACTATTCGCTCGTGTCCCGGAAACCCTGATTCGGTTCTACGATGCACGTGGCCACTCGCATAATAATCAAAGCCCTTGGGAAGGAGGGACACGGGGATGGATTCCATCTGCGCCAGAAACTCGGGCTTAAGCTCCGAGATTGCACTGTGAAACGCGAATATCTTGAACCCCGGCTGCTTCTCCAAATACTCTCTGTCCAGAATCTCATAATAGTTCTTCTCAAGTCCCGCTTTTCTGCCCGACAGTCCAACAAGCTTCGCCTTAGTCTTCGGATCCGTGAACACCTCTAGCATAAGCTTTCCCTCAACATCTTCTCCTTTCACAATCTTCTTGATGAGACCTGTGCTTTCTAGAATGTCGATTATCGACGTGTCGTTTGGACTGTAGTCGTGGCTCCCATAGATGACGTATATGGGTATGCCGGCATCCTTGACTTCCTTCATCTTCTTTACAGCCGCGTTCGCAACGTGCATGTCGGGAAGGTTCGCGTGGAAAAGGTCTCCGCTTATCAGGACAAAATCAACTTTCTCCTGAACGCATGTGTTCATGGCTTTGCTGAACGCTTCAAGTTCCAGATTTTCTAAGACTGGATCTCGGTTTGCGCCGATATGACAGTCTGCTATGTGGGCAAACTTGAACATGTTTTTATCCCACAAAAACGGTCTTGTTTTTCTCCTTCGGCTCTTGGCCCTCTTCGATGTACTTTTCAAACAGTGGTATCTGAATCGGCACGGCGAATCTTGTGAAGTTGCTGCTCACGATGGCTTCACCCTTATCGAGACTCGCAATGGTTCTGTCGTCCGTGGAAAGATCCTGTGCTGCGCTCTCCATCACCGCTTGTCTCTCGGTAGCCAACTCGTTTCCAAGGATTATTTTCGTGTTCATGTTCGCCAGTATCGTTCGTGGTATCAGACTGACCAGCTGCGTTATCGCGATTAAGCCAACCTTGAATTTTCTGCCTTCCCTTGCAATCGTACTGTAGATATTATCTCCGCGAGCAGTAAGCACCTCCGCGCCTAACACTCTAGGCGCTTCTTCAATCACAACGCTGACAACGGGCTTTTCTTCCAACGTTCCCTCAGACTTGTACTTTTGAAACCGATGGAAGATTCCGCCGGAAATTATGCTTCCGATCAGCAGTTCAGCCTCATCAAGCAACCTTGACGTGTCAATAACAACCTTCTTACCGTCCTCAAGGGCCTTCGTAATCTCCCTCGTAGTAGCCAACCCGGCGGTGTGACTGAAAACGCCGCTTCTACAATGGAAGTCGCCGCTGTCGTCTATGTAAACGCCCAGCACATTATCGAATCTTCTCTTCAGTACTTCAAGCGTTCTTGGGGCAACAGCATCGCCAATGTCCGTTCCCCGCACAATATTCTCAATCCATTGGTCTCCAAACCGGTTATGGAACAAGGTTATGGCATCGTGCTGAGCATCAGTAAACTCGACTATGCCTTGAAAATGTGATGGCAAAATCGATCTAAGATTTATTACAAGAGTATTTGTCCCAGGAACAGGGGTCGTTGAATAGTACAGCAAGCTCTTTTTTGCGGCAGGATGATCTTTCAACCCTTTGCCGTGTCTGCCGTAGTATTCGTCGTGTGGGTCCAGAACCAATATGCCCAAAGAATCTTGGGTCATAACGCTCCAAAGCATGACCTTAACCAAGTTGCTTTTTCCTCTTCCAGTCGTAGCGGGAATCAACACGTGATGCGTCAGCATGTCTTCACCGTTAACGTACACGCCCACGTCAAGAACCTTCGACCCGCTCCGAACTTTTCCCAGATACACAGGGCTCTTTGGTTTAGTGAGAAACCACAGATCCTTCTCAGTAACGTGCCTGATTGTTGAAAAGAATGCAGGAAGAGTCTTGGGTATCTTCGGCTCGCTGTTCTTACTGACTCGCAGGACAGCCTTGATTTGTGCTATGACATAGTTCCTCAATTGAGGCTCGAGAAACTCCATGTTGGCACCTAACCCTTCAAGTTTCATGCCGGACAGAAGCTCGCGCACCAGCTGCGGAACTTGGCTCCCATACAGAAGCTCAAAAGCTTGAAGAAGCACGTATGCTCCATCCTCTTCGGTCACGAGCAAGTCCCCTATCTCTATCTCTCCACCAGCTTTCTCCCTTGCAAGAATTTGCCCGGTTTTTCCAGCAATTATCTGACCTGAAACTTCCAACGTCATATTCCATCAACCCTTCAACACGTCTAACAAGCCGTGAGCGTCACCAGAACAAATATGTCTCGATATCTTCTTCCACTTACCACGTTTCGATATTTCGGACATAAGCGGCACTCTATATGCATCTATCTCGTCACCGCTCACTCTGGCAAAATTGTCGGCATCTATTAGGCCATAAGGATATCCAGGGAAGCTTATGTCTTTCGAATTGCTTGCCAAGGCTGAAGTGACCGTGCAAAAGTCTTCTTCACTCATTCTCCTTGCCTGCTCACCGTAAATCTCATATCTGAAAACGTACCTGGCACTCTCATGAAGCTTGACCACATAAATGAAGGCATTATGCAACACGTTGGCGACCTTGGCTATCGGAAGACACCAAGGACCCTTCACCGCGTAATCCTCGGCCAACTTCTGCACGGCACCCAACAGTGAAAGACCAGTGGTCGTGAACAGCGTACTCGTCTTCGAAATCCCAGCAAAAATGACCCCTCTATCCATCGCTGCTTCAACCGCTCGCGCCAGGTACTTGTACTCATTGGTGAGACTCGTCTGCAGACTGCCGTCATGGACTATCATATCTCCCTTCTCAAGCTCTTTTTCAATAACATGCTCAGCAAACTTCCACTCAGCAAACCTCCTCGCGACAGAAGCAACATGCTGTATGTCTGCCCTCTGATTTCCAAGCGTCACTGTCCTGTCAAGCGAATTGAACGACAAGACCTGATCAGGGACAAAGTCTTCAAACTCAGGTTTCAGAGGGAAGACTGAAGTATCATAGAATATCCCATCATCTCTATAATTCGCTGTCGTTGCAGAGTAAAACTCTACCTTTCTGGGCAGGAAATTAGGAAGGATTCTCTCTCGACCCTTGAAAATGTTGAAGTACACCCTGTTCATCTGGACTGAAAAATTCGGCGCACTAATCATTTCCTGGTTTCCCCCATCCACGAAAGCCGTGCGTATACTCGGTTCCACATCTTTGATTGGAACAAAATTGGCCGGAGGAAACGGCAACGTTTCATAGTCCGGATTGCCGAAATACGGTTGACCCAACTCGTCTTCCGCAACGCATGAGTCTAAGAACTCCGCGATTCTCTTAGAAATCTCCGCAGACATCTATCAGCCACAAGAGTATTCACGAACTTCTTTGTTAAAAGCATATTTCAACGATGTTGACATGAGAGTCTGATGCGGGCAGCGTCCGCGAAACAGCGTGCACCGATAGTCTGCGCGCGCTTTTCAGGAATTTAATGTTGTATGCCCATTAATGGGTAACTGCGTTAAATTTCTGTGTAGCTGTGGGCTTAACAAGTTTTAAATATTTTTAATGCAGTATGCCATAAAATGGATAACTACGTTAAAAAAGTGAAAAGACTATGGCGAATAAAACTGAAGCACTCTACAATGCTCTGCTCCCCATGAAAATAGCAAGCTTTGACGACATCATGCGAGCAGCGTCAAGCGTAATCGAAGGCCCTGCAAACCGCAAATACGTCTATCGCAAATACGTTAGAAGACTGATCGAAGCTCACAAGCTTCAGGCAATCCGGAAGGGTCTGTATGCCGTTCTATCTCCGCTGGAAAAAGCAGAAAAGTACGAACCAGATAAACTTCTAATCGCCTCCAAAATCAGAAAAGAATACTACTTGGGCTTCCACACTGCCTTGGAATTCTACGGCTGTGCCTACTCTGCTTTCAACGAGGCTTACGTATGCGTCAACTCGAAAGACAGGTTCGATCCTTTTGGGTACAAACGGTTCATCTTCAAACCAGTATTCATCAAAGACACGACATCACAAACAGTGGAGAAACCCTATGGCAGCAGTTTTTTGAGAGTAAGTAGCAAGGAAAAGACGTTCATCGAATGCATCGACAGAGTTCAATATGCTGGAGGCTGGGAAGAATGCGTAAAAAGTCTAGAAAATCTCCGCGGACTCGACGTTGAAAAACTGATTAGCCTAACACTTCATCAAGGAAAGATTGGTCTTCCCAGACGGATCGGCTTCATCCTTGATATTCTGAGAAAGAGATCACCGTTCTATGAACACGTTACCGATACTACGCTGAGCAAAATGGAAACCGAAATCAAAGGTTCACCACAATACCTGGTCCGTGGAAAAAAAGGTAGCCTCAACAGAAAATGGAACCTGTACATTCCCGAAGATTTCGAGGAACAGCTGAGAGGCATTTAAGTGAAAAGGAAATATGATTTTGATGCGTTGACGCTGCAATATGGGTTCAGCGCCAGAGAAATAGAAAAAGTATGTCGAATCTCGGACCTGTTAGAGGACGTCTCAGCGGTAAAATTCCTCTCAAGCCGCCTATCACTTTACGGCGGAACAGCTTTCACATTTGTCTACTCACCAGAAGTACTGCGATTGTCCATAGACCTCGACTTCAACTACCGACACATAGACAATGCAGACTGGGGAGAAATACGAAAAGAAATCGACGAACGGCTGAAAGATCTAATCTACAGACAAGAATACGACCAGACGGACATCGCCATAAACGCAAGCTATCCGCTCACACGATTCACTGTCAGGTACGTCAATGCTCATGGCTCTGAAGACAACTTCAAAATAGAAATAGGATACCTCCGCAGAACCCCAATCCTAAAAACCGATACCTCAGCAGATTTCAAACACATAGGAACACACGAAACATTCAAGACGAGAACTCCATTAAGAGAAGAATTGTGCGCAAACAAATGGTGTACACTACTCTACAGAAAAACGCCTAGAGACCTTTTCGACGCGTATCAAATAACCAAAATGAAATTCGATCACAACATCTTCCGCAAATGCGCAATCGTTGAAAGTCTAACTCATGAAAAGCCAAGAATGAACGAAATCGACCCGGAACTGGTCGCGCAGATTCCAATAGACTCCAGCCTGAGAAACCTACTGCAAACAGAGAAGCTCTCACAATACGATTTTGCCAAAATAACAAGAGAAGTTCAGAAGTTCACTAAAGCACATCTGTCCAGCATCAAGAAGGGTGAAATCGAAGCAATAGACAGGTTCTACGATGAGAGAATCTTCAATCCAAACCTGATTGACAACACCGGACTATTCCATGAACAACTAGCGGAATATCCTGCAGTCCTGTGGACACTTCAACAAATCAAAGAAAGTAAAGAAAAGAATTTTCAGGGTGCAACACATTCTCAGCATGAAAACCGATAACAACAGTTACGACATAGCGCGCGCGTTGACTGTCACATTGAGGACACTCGACTGCTTCTTTGGCTTCCATCATAGTTCACCTCCGAATGCCAATTTTCTACTAGGCAGACGTAGTTCCCCAAAAAGGGGAAAATGTGCACATGCAAAAACTTTTATGCAATTAAACACTCTTGAAAAGTGATGCCGACAGTCAAGGATTTCATGACTAAGAATGTTATAACCATCGACGCCAGCAAGACTGTTATTGAAGCCGCAGACCTAATGTCGCAAAACAACGTAGGCGATTTGGTGGTCATGGACAAAGATACGCCTGTAGGGATCATCACTGAACGGGATTTCGTAAGGAGAGTCTTGGCGGAGAGAAAATCGCTAAACATCAAAGTTTCAGAGGTAATGACCACACCCCTCAGAGTAATCGATCCAGAAGCTCCACTAAAGGAAGCTGCCAGAAGAATGGTCAGCAAAGGGATCCGACGGCTTCCCGTAATAAAGGATAACAAGCTGGTTGGAATAATAACCGCTACCGACTTCGCTAGACAACTAAGCAAGAAAACTCTTACCGATGACATACTTGAAGCAATAGGCCGCAGCCACTACCCCGTTCCAGAAGGTTTCGAAAAATAGCAGAGGCCGCAGCGCAAACAAGCCAAAAAGTACATTAGACCTTCAAGGGTAGAAGCTCAACTCTCATTTAGGCTCAAAACGCTGTCATCCGACTCTCATAAACAGAGTACGTACATGCTGAAAAACGAGATCTCGGCAAGTCTTCCTTGATCTTCGCCCTTGTGGCTACCAAGTATCGTTCAAGCCCGTATTAATGGAAGCAAAAGCAGAGCGGTCATGCCCAGAAGCTTCATGAATATGAGAACGGAGGGGCCTGCAACGTCCTTCAACGGGTCGCCCACAGTATCACCGATTATTGTTGCCTTATGCGTATCCGATTTCTTGCCCCCATACAGCCCACTTTCGACCAACTTCTTAGCATTGTCCAGCAGGGCGCCTGTATTGTTAAAGAAGAATCCTAGCATGGCAGCGGAAGCCGTAGCCCCGATGAGCATCATTCCCAACTCGGTCGGACCAAATAACAGACCCACCGCGATGGGAGTTGCTATAGCAATAAGTCCGGGTAGCACCATTTGGCTGAGCGCATTCTTGGTTGCGATATCAATACATCTGGCATAATCAGGATCAACTTTCCCCTCTTTGAGCCCTATAATCTCCTTGAACTGCCGCCTCACTTCATCAACCATTTTGAAAGCCCCATCGGAAGTCGCCCTTATCGTCAGAGAGGCCAATGGCAAAGGCAAAACTACACCTAGGA
>Ga0315282_10001231_pt1 | contig 49167 bp, 45 predicted proteins | sample YL17G07_20_MG_FD_203693 | JGI IMG/M metagenome (GOLD analysis project Ga0315282, IMG submission 203693) | Sediment microbial communities from Yellowstone Lake, YNP, Wyoming, USA - YL17G07_20 | ecosystem: Environmental > Aquatic > Freshwater > Lake > Sediment | place: USA: Wyoming | collected...
ACATGGTCAATTCCTGTCCCTTGTGGTATCCTTTTTCCATCGGTATATCCTCCCTTTTCGTTTAGTTGGCTTTCCTATAGGGTAGGATATGCCGATTCCTTTTTCCACCACATTCGGGACACTGCCCTGGCGGCAGCTATCGACTGGTTTCTGACAACACCGACGAGTGGAGAGCCGGATGGAGTATCGTCCCTGAATTTTACTGCGAGGTTACGCAGAGGTAAAATAAGCACATGAAACGCGCCATCGGACTTGCATTTGTTACTATAGCCTGCATCGTGGGATTCCTCACGGTAAGAGGGTCGTTGCCGTTCATGCCTATATTCGGCTCCAGTATGGAACCGACGCTGCATTCCGGCGGCCTGCTTATGATTAAACCCGTGAACCCCGGTGATGTCAAGGTAGGCGATATCATCGTCTTTAATGTCCCCCCGATGGTTCGCGACTACTACAACTATCCGCCGGTGGTTTCCCACAGGGTGATAAAGGTTAATACCACACCGTCATTGAGCTTCCGCACCAAGGGTGATAATACCGGCGAGGAACCGTTCACCATCAGGCCGATGGACATCCGTGGCACCGTCGGTAACCAGATTCCTTTTCTCGGCCTTCCACTGCTGTTCTTCCAGAGCAAGCAGGGTCTGATATTCGTTATTATCGCCCTGGTACTGCTCACTCTCTTCCTGTATGGCGGTGAAATAGGCCGGGGCAGTAACTGGATGCACCGGGGGATATTCGCTCCGGTCATTAACGAAGAAAAACGTACTAACCGGGTACTGACACGTAAAATAGAAGCCACGGAAAAGAAAATGGACTCCACGGAACAAGCCCTGGGTAAGTTCTCTGCCGCCATTTCGGAATATGCCCAGCACCTGGCCAGCCATACCAGTGCTGTCCAGAGTCTCGCCGAGGCCTCTCATGAGTTAAAGAAAGGTGCCGCCGAACAAAACCGCGTCCTAGCGACGCTCATCGAGAACATGGCTAAGGCAGGCCAGAAGCAGGAAACAATAACTTTAATAAGAGAAACCCCGCCGGCAACGGAAAAAACAGCGCCTCCAGCCGAAAAACCGGACGAGGTAAAGATACCCCCGTTCCACCGGGCTTTATATAAACCGGCATACAAGGTAGAAAAACTGGTGCCCGTCGCCGAAAAACTGGATGAGGTGGAAGAGCCAGCCTCCCGCCATACCCCCGATAAATCATATCCGCCGGGTTGCGCCCGCCAGCGCCATCCCCTGGCACGATGGTAACTCTACCACAGAGAGCATCCCCGTCTTAAGTGTAGACTGCCACCACCACCGCTTCCTTGGGATTATTCTCATCGAAAAATATCACGGCAACCTTCCGTCCTGTAGTCATTTCCGCCGACGGCAGATTTCTGGCCACAGCCACATCTTCCAGGTAGACCTTATAGCTGCTGGCAAGTCGGACGGTAGCCGTGTAATTGCCGGAATTAAAACTCCTTAGCTCCGCTTTCCTCAACCTCATTTCCCATGCCCCCTTCAGATAATACCTATACCCCTCCCAGTTCCAGACGCTGGAAGTATTCCCCGCGCTGAGGATTATAAACCAGGACCAGTCCCAGGATTCTCTTCTTTACCGCATCAAGTCCGGCCCGCGCGTCGGTCACATCGATGACGTCATATAGCTGCTGGCCGCAGTTCACCGGAACTGTGATTATACCCTCAGCCGCTTCTATCTCCATCTGTCTTAAATAAGCCTGTCCGCGCTGCTGGGCCTCGTTCACGCTATTTAAATTCCTGTCCTCAATCTGGTACAGCCGGTCGTAAAGTCGGTCTATCTCATTCCAGGCAAAGCTATTCACCAGTATTAATTGGCTGGTGCCGGTATCATACCCCTCGACCTGTACCCGGTTGGTCCCCATGGCACCCCGCCCGTACCTGCCCTCTTTAATCTGGTGCTCGACGCCATAGCTGTATTCCTTGTCATCGGAAGACAGCGGGTTGACGAGATAAGCCTTATTACCTTCGATAAATAATACATCAGGAACGAAAGACAGCAACTTCAGTATCACCGACCTGCCGTTGTCATCCGGATTTATCGTGAAATCAGGATAAAACCCGGTTATCGTCGATGATTGTGATTTTACCTCCAGCTTCAGGCCCGCCCTGGCCAGAATAACGGCGATAATATCCCTAACGCACATGTTGTCAGAGGCCTTGTTCCAGCGGAACTGGTGCCTGGCCTTCCAGTCACCCAGCGCCCCCCAGCCGTCCCCGGCGTGAAGAACCAGGCTGGCCCTGCCGCCGGCGCTCGTGTGCTCCAGGGATTCGAGAAAAAAGCTCGGTCCGGTACTGTACTCGCTGCCAGCGGCGGTTATACAGCCAGGACTGAACTCCAGCTGGCAGCCGATGTCCAGGGCCACCAGGTCACCCTGCCCCGGAGATGCATACCTCCCGTTATCGTTCCTCAATTCCACGGTTAAACCGCCCGCAGTCTTACCCAGTTCCTGCCTGACGCTGATGACGTCCGCCGTCAGTTCTAGACTGCTGGCAGTCAGCGAAGCTCTCCAGACGCTGTCGGGACTGGCAAGCCAGCCGTAATCGCCGTGGTGAGCCATGGCCAGACCATAATCCGAATATAGATTGAACGGCACCGGCTCCCGCCACAGGCCGTCGACAAAATGCGTACCGTGAATAGCCTGAGACCGGAAAGGACGGCTGTAAGCCTCGGTGCCGATAAACTTCTCGATAAAGAAACAACGGTAAACGTCTGTCTTATCGAGGAACGGCTGTTTGTACTCGAAATCACCCCCGGAAGGGGCCGAGGCAAGCTCTTTCAGGACTGACCAGCTTCCCACGGCGACATCCCCGCCGTCCCCGTAGACCAGGCTCCACAGCTTATAGTTGCCCGCTGTATCTTTGCCGGTAACCAGCAGATTCCAGTCGCCATCGTAGGCGCCGGCGATGCCCGATAGATTGCCGGTCGTCTTGTCCCAGGCCGATTTCGTCTGCCACAGCCCGCTGATACTCTTCTTGACATACAGTGTGGACTGGTCGGCGAAGAAGATAGCCAGGTCGCCGCCGGGCTTGTAAGCGGCCACTAGGCCGTAAATAGCGGTTGTCGGCGAATAGTCGATAAGCTCGGGACTGCCCCAGTTTACACCATAGTCCGTGCTCTTGATGCGCCTTACTTCCCGGCTCGTGTTTATCCAGAATATCGAAACTTCGGCCCCCAGGGAAGCCGCCACCACCACGACGGCATTATACTGGCTGGTATAGGTCCACTGGCTGAAGTCGCTCCCCGGGCCGGGGTTAGCCACCCGCTGCCGGTAGAGCTTCCTGGAATCGGCGGGCAGTGTTACCCTGGCCCTGACCATAGAGCCGTCACCGGGCATGGTCAAGGCATGAAAGTAGTCATCCTCGGAACCATCATACAGCCTGGACCAATCGTATCTTACGACGCCGGTAATCTTATTTACGGCTTCAATCTTGACATAGGGAACCGAAGCATCCTGTTTCTGGGCGGCTAGTAATGTTGACGTCAGTGTACGCATCTTTTCACTCCGTATTGCGGTGAATTAAGGTCCGTAGTCGGTTGAAGTGGAGGTTGCCGGATTATAGAGACTGTAAAGAGCGCTTATCCTCACACGATTCCGCCTGCCCAGCCGCCGCAACTCCTGCCGGAAGTCCCTGAGTTTCTGGTTTCCCCAGTCGAGGAACTCCCTGGGCGTTACCGTACCCCCCACGTTGACCCGGTTGATGGCATAGGCTGCCCACTCGATGGCGGCATAACCGCAGGCTCCGCTGGCGACCAAATCCTCGTACTTGACGGGGATAGTCGAACCTTCGTCATCCAGGATATGCCGGGCGCCGTAATAAACATAACAGTTAGAGCCGTCAGGCTGGCTGCCGCTCATGATAGTCAGCAAGTCGCCCCAGATGGAAAACTGCTGATAATCGGGCGGGGTAGACCCTACCGGATACTCCACCGCAGCCACCATCATCCGGTCAGACAGGCCTGAGATATCGAGCTCTCTCGAACCGGCAGATGTGGGCAGGGTAGCTTTTGCCGGCAGGGGCAGGCTCTCGGAAAGCTCCGCCACCGTCCGGTTGATGTGCCTGGTAAGCTCGGTATCCGACCAGCGATAGTTACCGCTGTCTTCGTCGTGCAGGTCACTCCTGACCAGGGATATCATCTCAGTTAAATTCATAAACTTACCTCCTTGTGGGGTCTGGCTACCTGGCCCTGGTGGCTGGGTAACCTCGTGTCCGAACCCGCTTTCACTATCAGGGCTTTGAAAGCATCGGAACCTTCACCCGTATCACCGCCGGAGAAGCCTTGCCATAACCCGCCGATATCGGAACCGGCACCGCTATCACCCGAGATAAGCGCCGCTGTGGCCAGAGACACTTCCAGACCGGAGCCGGTTTCCGCTGACGTTTTATCAACACTTTCGTCATAAGTTACCACTAACTTAGGTTTATAGCCGCTCCCCTGCTCGGCACAGTAGACCTCCATACTCGATATTTTATTACTCGACCATGATGGTGTTGCTACCGCGGCATCATAATTCGCGTTTCGCGCTCCGAACTTTGACACACCGCTTTTATTTATAGCTGCTATTCCGGAGGCATTAAGCGTGAAATCATTATAGCCCGAGGTATTCCATCCGGCATAAGTAATCGCTGAACCACAAAAAGCCGTTGCGCCTAAAGAACTAAAATCCGCTGCCGCCAGTGCCGTGTTTGACGCCGGATTTGATGAGTAAACATTTACATTTGGAGTAATACCGAGGGCATCGGATTTACCTTGCCCGTATAAAGATAAGGTTGCCGCCGATATTGTAGCATCATCGGGAAGGCTTGAAGTGTCGAAAAGGAAGATAGACCTGTAAAGATAGCGCCATTGCGGACTGGTTGCTTCAGACTGTATATAAAGGGCTTCAATAATGGCGGCATTGTCAACAGCTGCATTGCCGGCACGAGCCACAAACGTAGACCAACTGGACTCCCCAGCTGGCCCGGTATATGCATGGCCATCCACGCTGGAGGTCTCCGGGTTAGCATCGGGATAGAAGGTGGCGCTCGCTCCTATTTCGATGGGAAATACCGCGTCTTTAAGGTCAGCGACAGCCACGATTTCCTCGTCTGCCGCCACCATGACTTTCAACGATAATCCCCTGGAATCACAAGCCGAGCCTAGTTTAACCTCTAGATTGCCTATAAAATTATGCTTTATACGGATATCTTTATCCGGACTGGTCCTTCCTTCAGAAGGACTGGCGGGGAAAATCCATCTTTCTCTGTACCTGCCCTCTATAATGCGGATACGCCTTTTACAGACCCCGTAATCCCACTCTAGCACGTTATAGTGGTAGTTCGGGTTTACCGGGTCGGTCTCCAGCAGCGAGGGCTTTAGCGACAGCGGTTGTACCTCGCCGCCGCCGATGAATAGCTGCGGATGATAGATTAATTCGTCATCTTTCTTAATCTCAATCGGCTGGTCTGCCAGCTGAAGCTTTAGCGTAGGCTGGTCGCTGAGAGCAATGAGGCTGACGGTGCCTTTATCTATTATACTGTGGAAAATATTGTTGCCATTCTCGATAATGCCGTTCTTGTCCGTCCACTCCAGCTCATGCCCGAACCCATAGGCGTCAACCATCGGCAGTCCGGAGACAACCATCAGCCTCTTTCCTGATATAAGGTCACGGTAGAACCTGGCATAGGGTGAGCTGACGCCCTTGATGCGCTTGCCGTAATCGTTACAGAGTTCAACGTAATCCTTGTCTATACCCTGCCCCGCTAACACGCCAAGCACGGTGGGGTCGGTGATTATTTTAGTCGGGTCGGTTACCTTCTGAATCTCTGCCAATGCCGTCTCCTCGTCCTTCCCCCGAAGGATGAATCATTACGATAGAGTGATGCTAACTTCCAGTGTCCAGGTGCCGCCGGATTTCGTCCCGAGGCTTTCTACCTTGCGATTAAGGCATTTCCCGCTGGTCGCCTGCTTGACCACCCACTCGTTCCAGGCATAGTTGGCGTCGCCGGAGCCGAAGCTGGCCTTGAAGGTCGCCTTCTGGCTGGTGGACGTGGGATAGCCGGAATCCATACCCTTGTAGGTCTTATTGGTAGCCGCCTGTAAATCCGTCTGGGACGGACTGGCCGCCGTGTTGCTATCGCCGACGCCGATTTGAGCGCTGGCGTTGTTATAGTGATTGGCTGAGTCGCCAACAATCAGGTCCCACATCTCGTCGATGCCGGTGTTAAGCAAACAGTTACCCTCCCCCTTAATGACCTCGTAAGGTCTAAAAAGCCGGTGGAAGCTGTCTTCCCGGCCCCGGTACGGGTTAATGTCCTCTCTATATTTCCTGAGCTGGAACCGGCATAGCCATCTCGCTGATTCCTGTCTTTCCACTCTTGGTGAATTCTCGCGGTGAACCATTTCTACCTCCCTGAGGGGGTCTCGAATTTATCAGGACCCCCTCGATATTATCTTATGTCAAGTTTTAGTCCTGGACGCCGATAAGGGCCGCTGCCTTGATTGAACTGAACAGCGCCAGGGAGACATACCACTTCACCCTGGTCCTGGAGGCGTCCTTGGTCTCCAGTGAGCCAATGGGCTCAGCCTGAAGGTAGCCGGGGCTGGTCAGGCCGCAAAGGGCCCCTTCCCCCAGCTGCACAGCATATATCGTGGAACAGGTGCCTCCGGTGGTAGCCGTTTCCACGCTGCCGCTGAGGACATGCGTGTCCAGAATCCAGTCGTTCACGCCGATGGGCACACCGTCCCAGAGCTGGATGAAGTTGCCCCACTTATCCTGGTTGGTCTCAATCATGCCGCCGGCCGCCCTGACCAGGGCATTAATTTTACGCCGGGAACGCCGGCTCATCAGCAGCATATCGGGCTTGCCGCCCCTTACGGCGTCAATCAGCTCGTCCATCTTGGCCAGGGTTAAAGTGGCGCCGGTTGCACCCATCGCTATCACCTGGCTGCCCGCCTGGCCCGTATTTATCAGCTTCCTCAGCCCGTCATACTGCTTGGCGTTGACGGAGCTATCGCCGTAGATAAAGGTATCCTCGAATTTTTGCTGGAGCGCCTTGGCTTTCAGCTCGATGACGGCTGCCACGAGGTCCTGGACATTGTTGCGGGTAGCCTTGAGGAAGTTGTCCACATCGGCATCGCCGCCCATGATTTTCAGGTTGGCCGTTACCTGTGTGAAAGTCGGCGTCGATTCCGTCCATGTATCGCCCACGTCATAGAAATCGATACTTGGCAGGGTATTTTCCCGGTTATAAGTCAGACCGTTGCCCACGATTTCGATAAAGGGCAGTTTCTGGAGAACCGGCGAGTCCTTTACGATGGTCTCCACCACTCCCTGCATCAGGATATCGTTAGAGAGTTTGGATGCTTCCGCTAAAGTTAAAGCCATTTTTTTCCTCCTTTTTCCTGTCTTTAGTATTCGTTTTCGTTTTTATATTTTTTTTATTACCTTTTACCTATGATTTGTAGCTGGTTATTCGTTTTTCGATTTATGTTAAATTAGCTTCGATTTCAGGGTATTCGTTTTTGTAGTTATGTTAAATAACTCAGGTCTTTATTTTCCTTTTATCCCCCCTCCATAGCGTATTTTATCTTCTCCCTCGGGGATAAAGCCGAAAGGTCCAGCGGTGTCCTCTGCGGAGCGCCGGCCGGTACCCTTACCCTGGCCGCTTCTGCCCCCACTTCCTGCCTGACCCTTTCCACGAGAGCCCGGGCATTCTTCAGGGACTCGTTTATTCCTTCGATTGTGTCCCCGTTTATCATCTCGGCCAGGATGCCGGGGTTTGCCTGGGCCACGATTTCCTTATAGGCGGCGACCGCTTTGGGTAGAGCCTCGCCCATGTCTTTCAGCTTCAGGGTGGCATCATCCAGAGCCTGCTTCATGGCCGTCACCTCGCTATCCTTGCCGGTCAGCGCCTGCTCCAGTTCGGTGATGGCGTCGTCTCTGGACTTTAGCTCACGGGCGAGGGTTTCGTTCTCAAGCTTAAGACTGTCAATTTCGCTGCCGTTAGCTTCCACCTCATCGACCTTTTCCTGTTCATTTTCCATAACTGTCATGCCTCCTGTTGATTACTCCTCAACGCCTTCCGCCCGGTACGGTAAAGCACTCTCTCTCGCTCCGCTCCTGGCGGATTTAGCGTTAAGCTCCTTGTTCATCTTGAGAATGGACTCCCTCTCCTCCAGCCACCGCTGGAATTCGTCATCGGGGTCTCTTACCCCCACCTCCCCCATGGCCGTCCTCCGGGAGTGTATTCCGTTCTGCACCATGACCTGTTCGCTGTTCACTTTTGTTTCCATGTCCCTGGGCAGTAACGTCCCCCAGATAACTCGCGTATGTCCTTCAACTGAAGGACCGAAATCCTCACCATCGTATTTCTCCAGAAGCCTGAGAATCATATCATTGCGCCGGTTATAGGCGGCTGTTCTGATAATCCTCTTTCTCCTGACCTTCTGCAGCAGCGGCTGGAGCTCAATCTCAAGCGCTACCCCGGACAGGTCCCTTTCGATACCGCCGAAGGCAGACCTCGGCGACTCGGATAAATCGTGCAAAGCGCGGTATATCAGGTCGATATAGTTGATATGGAGATTTACGCCGCCCCCCTGCAGCAGGTCGAGCAGGTAGGCTTTGGCATCCTCCGGGATATTCCACACTGCCCCCGGCCTGATGGCGATATCCTCGGACTCCTCCACGTTCTCCAGGACGGCGATGGGGTTCCCGGACAACTCCAGTATGCGGGATAGCTGGCTCATGGCGCGGTTCAGCTCTCGCTGGCTCTCCATTATCTGGGGTAAATCGGAGACTCCCCAGAACTTCTTCGGTTCGCGAAGATTGGGGAAAACGATAAATGGAATAAATCCGTAGGGATTTGGCTTGGCTTCCAGTAAAGCATTATCCAGATACAGCTCGAAGTCGTGGTCTGTCCAGAGCTCCGCTATCACCGCTGTCTTATTCTTGGGTTTCACGCCGTAAATATTTTCCACCTCTTCAGCGGACAGCCTGTACCGGGAAGCTATGCGCCATATCTTTGAGGTATCGTCACCGGAACACCAGGCATATATACCCTGGACATCTGGTGCAGTCACCCTGACCCTTTTCTCCACCGCATCCCAGATAACTTTATAGCAGCCGTCCCCCAGCACCGCGCAGTCTGTTTCCGTCTCTAGGTCGAGTTGTTCCAGGTGGCTCTGGTCGTAGACTCTATAGATAGCGGCCTCCGCCCTTCTGGCTCTTTCTCTTCCCTTGTCCGTATCTTCGAATGGGACGACGTCAAAGCTGATGCCGGCCATTAAATATGATGTAATTTTTTCGACAAATACTTTGGCATAGTTGAATGTCAGTCGCCTTTCGTTCCGCCTCCCCCTCCCCTCCCACTGCTGTCCGAAATAGAAATCCAATAGCTCTTTATAGCCTTTCATCCTGTCCAGGTCCAGACGGGCTAGCTGTGACACAACTGTTTCATTCATTGCTATCATGCTCCTTTAATTACCGTCTTGCCGCTTACCCTATTAACTGAAAACTGACAACTGTCTACTGATTACTTCCCACTGACCTCATTCTTCAACGCCCTCTGTATTGTTCTCAGGCTTATGCCAAATAGCAGTGCCAGTTCTTTAATTTTCCAGCCTGCGTTAAAAAGCTTGTTTATCTCCTTATTGCGTAAATCTTTTAGCCAGCGCTGCCTGCCCCTTGGCTCATCGTAAAGGCACTGTGGGAACGGACATGCCAGACAGGATTGGGCGTATTCACACCCTTCATCTCGATTGTGGCAATATTCCGGCGTTAAATCTTTTTCATTCTGGTTGGTTTCCTTGTTCGTCTCTTCCGGGACATCTCCGCAAATCTCAGGCACCAAATCCATAACGCACCTCTAAAAACCAAACAGAGTAAGAATAGCACATATGTTCTACTACCGTCAATGGAGTTTTGTCACTTTTTTGGCGCACACCAGGTGTCATTGCGAGAATTCCCGACAAAGTCGGGAAGACGAAGCAATCTCTATTAACGGCAATACAGGACTGCTTCGTCCTCTCACCTGCCAGAGACTTGTTCGGCCTGCTTGCGCTTAAGCTTCAGCGAAGGCAAGCGAGCAGGTCAGTGGGAGGATTCGTAATGACCTGAGAGCTTTAGCAAATACAAACAAGACTTTTTTGGCGCACACTCTTGACATTTGTGCTCATAATTGCTATAATTGCTTTGATAAAGCAATATTATTAAAAAATTGTTAAGAGCTCAGTATGCCGATATGGGATAATTATCTTAATGTTATCGAGGCTAGTCGCCGCCTTAAGGTTCACCCGGAAACCGTCAAACGGCTGTGCCGTCAGGGCGATTTGCCGGCGAACAAGATTCACAACACCTGGCTCATCAACAAGGACACCCTGGATAACTTCGCCGGCACCTATAATCCGAAAGTTGGTGCCAGGAAAAGATTAATAAAGTAAAAGGAGAAAAAACCTGTTTAAGAACTTTTTCCTGTCCCAGACGTTATATATTATTGAATTATTGCTTGCCCGGCGGGAGTGAAGTATCCCTGAACTGCCGGAAGAAGAACTTTTTATCAGGAGGTTGTCATGAAATACAAAAAAAATCTTAGGATATTTGGGACGGCACTTATCCTGTCCCTCTTAATGGCTATTGTACCAGTTGTGCCGATTCAAGCTGCAAATGATATTGTTCTGTCTCCTACTCAGGGTAAAATCGGTGATATTATTACTATCAGCGGCACCAATTTTTCACCGAGCACTGAAACAAGCGAAAAAAGGGCCAGGCTTATTTTCGCAACAGGTAACGTCACCGTAGGGGTTCTAATTGACAATATAGCTACGTACGATATTCTCAAGGATACTATAATCGGCTTCACAGGTGATGCTGATGAAGGAGAATTCACTACCACCTTTGCCGTACCCGCATCTCTTGCAGATGGAACCATCGACCAGAACGTAAGCCAGGGTACCTACTACCTCTGTACTGCTGTGGTATCGGCTATTTCGGTATCTACCATCAGGTCGGTATCCCCTTTCACCGTGACCCCCGGCGCCACCCTTGACCCGCTTTCAACTGCTTCGGGCCCCGTTGGCACTCTGGTTCAGATTACGGGCGCCAATTTTCCCGCCAATACCACGATTGTTATCAAATATGATAATACGCCAATCGCGATAACAAGCGGGGATACGGTGACTAAAAGCACTGGCATCATTATCACCACCATCACCATACCATCAAGCACTGTCGGTGCGCATACCATCTCCGTTACCGTAGGAACCAGCACGGTTACCGCTCAATTTACTGTAACCGCCGCCGCCACCATTGACACACTCCTGCCTACTTCGGGTCCGGCTGGCACAGAGGTGACGATTAGCGGTACCAACTTCCCGGCCAGCACTGCCATTATCTTTAAATATGATGCCACGGCAATTACACCAAAAACGGGGACGGATGCACAGACCCGCCCCACCGGTATCTTTATCAGTACCCTCACCATCCCACAAAGCACTGCCGGTGCGCATACCATCTACGTTACTGCCGGGATTAGTACCGCCAATGTTACTTTCAATGTCACAACACCCACGCCATCACCCACACCCACACCCACACCCGAACCTGCACCCACGCCAGCACCTGCACCTGCACCTGCACCCTCTACAACCCCCCTCAGCATCAGCCAGACTTCCGGCGCTGTCGGGCAACCCCTTATGGTGGGCGGTACCGGCTTTCAACCTAATGCCAATATATCCGTCAAATACGATGATAAGGAAATAGCCACCGGCAAGGCTGGAGCTAACGGGACCTTTATGAGCAATATCTTCCAGGTGCCACCTGGTAAACACGGAGACCATACCATCACCGCCAGCGATGGCACCCATACCAGTAAAATTACTTTCACGGTGGAATCAGTGCCGCCTAAAACACCGCAACCGCAAACGCCGGAAATGGGCGTAAAGGTTAAGTCGCCGATAACCTTCACCTGGGGAGTCGTTACCGATAATAGCTCTCCTGTCACCTATAATTTACAGGTTGCCTCCGCCCCGGACTTTTCCGCCAGTTCTATCGTCCTCGATAAAACAGCTCTGGATAAATCTGAATATATCTTAACCGAGGCCGAGGAGCTCAAGCTGGCCGGGCAGGAATCATCATTCTTCTGGAGAGTTAAAGCCGTAGATGCCGCCTTGAACGAAAGCGATTGGACCGGTGCCGGCCAGTTCTCTGTCGCCCAACCGTTTAAATTCACCGGCTGGCCGCTATACGCAGCTATCGGCGTCGGCGTTGTGCTCATCTTCCTCTTTGGCTTCTGGATGGGCAGGAGGACCGCTTTCTATTACTAATTGAATATTGCTTGCCCCTTACCTCACCTTTTGTCCTTCTTACTGGAAGGACCCCTGTTACCCCCTCTCCTCGGACCCTGCCTCCCGGAGGAGAGGGGGTTCTTTCTCCCCTCCTTTACAACTGATAACTGTGAACTGTAAACTGTCAACTATATACCATTAATTCAGGAGAATATTTTGAATACCGATACTGAAATATATCGTGACCTGCAGCAGCATCTTGATAAGGGGCCGGTCGGCTATCCCTCCACCCCATCCGGCATCGATATCAGCCTGCTGGAAAAATTATTCACCGCGGAAGAAGCGCAGTTAGCCATATGTCTTTCTACTATTAAGCTGGAACCTGCTGGACGTATCTACCGTCGCGCTAAAAAAAGCGGATTGGTGACATCTCTGGAACAGCTTCAGACAATTCTCGACCGCATGGCTTATAAGGGTACTGTCCTGGTATACCTGGAAGGCTATCAGGAAAAACGCTATAAAAACGCCGGTGTTACCGCCGGCGGCATCGTGGACTTTCAGGTAAATCGGCTCACTAAAGACCTCGTGGATACCTTCCATCAGTATCACGTCGAGGTGTTCGCCAGGGCGGAAATGACCGGCTCGAGGGGAGTCCCCCAGCTCCGTACTATCCCCGTTGAAAAAAGCATCCCTGTCCCGGATAAACACCTGGTCAGTACCTATGATGATGTACGTCAGCTTGTTGAAAATGCCGCCGGCCCCATCGCGGTAGCCAATTGCGTCTGCCGCCAGACCAAAGACATACAGGGACAGCCTTGCACCCACTCTGATATCCGCGAGACCTGTTTGCAGATAGGGACGGACCACGCCCGCCAGTACGTTGAGATGGGTATTGCCCGCTATATCACTAAAGAGGAAGCCTTTAATATTCTGGAAAAAGCTCAGCAGGCGGGATTTATCCTCCAGCCGGAAAATTCGCTCCGTCCGGAAGCAATCTGCTGTTGCTGTGGCGATTGCTGTGGACTCCTCTCCGCTGTAGTAAAATCCCCCCGCCCCACCGACCTTTATGCCACTAATTATTATGCCGAAGTCGATTCCGCTTTATGCAAGGGCTGTGGTACCTGCATTAAGCGTTGCCAGCTTCAGGCGCGTACTATCTTTAACGGATTGGCTGCCGTCAACCTCGACCGCTGTATCGGCTGCGGCAATTGCGTCGTCACCTGTGAATCACACGCCAGCCGACTCCACAAAAAAGAGAACGCCTTTATCCCCCCGAAGGACAAGGACACCACCTTTATGAAAATCATGTCCCGCAAAGTGGGCCGCTGGGATATGCTTAAAATCAGGCTAAAAATGCTGCTGGGACTGGACGTGTAATGGAATTTTTCCCCCATTATTTCAGCAGCTTAAAAAATTCTTCTCTTTTAAGCCCGGCCTGCCGGATTATTTCAATTAGTGTTCCCTTATCTATTTCTTTATGGTCGGGTACTACGACGGCGCGCTTTCCGCCTTTGTCTGTCTTTACCAGAACAACGTGGCTTCCTCTCCGTCGAGCCGGTGTAAACCCCGCTTTACCCAGAATCCGGATTAGTTCACGCCCTGACACGACCGGTAGTTTTGGCACTTTTAACCCCGAAATGAGTAATAATTAGCTCTTCTTCCCCTACACCTTCGGGAAGCCCCATTTCCTCTATATAGAGCTCTGCCGCCTCCCTTAAATTGCTCAACGCTTCCTCCACCGTATGCCCCTGGCTCACAACATCTACTTCAGGGCACAAAGCCACGTATTGCTTTTCACCCTTCCTGACTATTGCTGTTAATTGCATAGTTCTTCCCCCGAATATTATGTGTTACCAGATTAGATAATTATACCATAGATTCCTCTCCCTTTCGTAAAGAGCTTGCCCTGGTTCCACTGAGTCACCACGAAGTGAGCCTTCCCTGAGCCTGTCGAAGGGGCGATACAGAAGGATTTTGTATCCCCTCCCCTTTTCCCCCACCCGGGGTCAGGGAGAGGGGGTTATTCTTAAAACTGATAACTGAAAACTTATAACTTATGATTTACCCTTCTTCACTCCCTTTACCCTCGCGTTTCTCTTTTCTTCCGTCGTTTTCTTTCCTGTCACCGGGTGTCTAAAGTGGAACGGCAAAATGTATCCTGATGGGTACGAATATGCGATGCCCTTGGCTGGCTTATCGGGCTGCCACCAGTCGGATGATCTGCCCGTGGTTCTACCTCCTCCTGGCGGTCCCGGCTTGGCCAGTCTTTCCTCTTTGACCCACCCCCTCGCCGGTGTCCCCGAGTACACTGGCACCCACTTTATTTTCCAGAGCTTCCAGATACCTTCCTCTTTAATGAAATCGTTTTCGTAGATGCCGCAGGCAAGCGCCTGATTGATGCCTGCGTCGCCCATGGGAAGCGCCATCGCCCCGAATCCCCACCACCGCCCCTTGCCGGTTTTCCCGTCTGCGGCAATGTCGATGACGTCGGAGAGGTGCATCATCTGGTGCATGAACTCCGGGTCCTTTTTCGTGTTGATTCTCCCGAAGAACCGTTTCAGGCCGTCCTTGCCATAGAACGTACCCTCCGGCCATTCCAGCGTCGTGTCGTCCCTCCAGGAAAACAGGTCGATAATCTCATCCGGCATCCACATCACCAGGTAAAAGCTGTAGGCGTGTTCCAGCTTGCGTATCGCCTCGATATCTTTGAGCCTTGTCAACTCTTTCTCCATCGCCGCCACTTTAGCTTCCAGTCCTTTTTGCGCCACGTTTCATCCTCCTTTAAAATTCCATCGACTAAATAATACACAAAAAATAAGGGGAGTGCTACTTACATTACACGAATACGCAAAAGTATTTGACAATACATAACAGAATAAATACGATAGAGTTACTAAATGTGGTAAGGAGAATTAATCATGTTTAAGGAATTTAGAGATTTTGTTATGCGCGGTAATGTACTCGACCTAGCTGTGGGTATTATCATCGGTGCCGCTTTTGGCACAATCGTAAATTCCCTGGTCAAAGACATTATCATGCCGCCTATTGGTTTGTTATTAGGCAAAGTAGATTTCACGAATCTGTTTGTAGTAATCAGAAATGGTGCGACCACCCCACCGCCTTATCACACCCTGGCCAATGCCCAGGCCGCCGGTGCTGTTACTTTTAATTACGGTATCTTTATCAATACCATAATCGCCTTCATCATCGTTGCCTTTGCTGTATTCATGATTGTACGCCTGGTGAATAAGGCCAGAAAAGCCCTGGAAACAAAAAAAGAGAAAGAAGCGGCCGCCGCAGCGCTACCGACTAAAGAGTGTCCTTACTGTGCCACCGCCATTCCCCTGAAGGCTGTCCGCTGCCCCCATTGTACCTCGGAACTCAAACCTGCCTGAGTATTTTTATCTCTGGTAAAAAATAAGGGGAGCGCTACCGCTCCCCTTTTCCCCCCTTCCTGTGGTCTCTTATTTTTTCGCTTTAGCCCGCCTGGCTCTCCTGGCTTCCGCGGCTTTCGCCTTCTTTGCCTCCGCGGCCGCCTTGTAAGCTGCCATTTGCGCGGGAGACGGCCCCCCGTGTGTCTTTTCCACGATAGGTATTTTCATACTCTTTCGCAGTGCTTTTATGTATATATCTTTCGATGGACAATCGCTTGCCAGGCAATTCCCGAGATGTATAACCTCGGCGCCTTTTTCCTTAAGTCTCTTGGCGTTTTTCAATATTTTGTCGGCTTTGCCGTGCCCGCAGCCGCCGCACGTGTCAAACCCCACGATTTCTATCGTGTCGTACTTCGCGAACTCTCCCGTCTTATTCGCCATTGCCGGGAAACAGTTCCACCCCGCGCACCTTTCGCTGTTCTCGTAACAACGTATTATACCGATTTTCACCACGTACTTTTCTCCCTTCTCTGATTTTTCCCGACTCCATATTAGCACAAAAAATAAGGGGACCGCTACCGCCCCCCTTTTTCCCCCCACACCTTTTAAGCCATAGCTACGGGTGAGAAGTAATTGCAAATATAGTGATTAAACCCCTGGCGGGGCCATAATACCAGAAGACTCTATAGGCTGCCGGTGTATTCTGCTCGGCATATGCCTCGAATACCTTCTCTCCGTTTGGACCTTTCAAACTTAAATATTCATGAGTTTGCAGGCTATTGTGCCGGGGATTTATGGCGAGAAACTTTATGGTCTTTTTGACAGCCTTGTAGCGTTTCTTTTGGGATGCATCACCTTTTAGCAGGTTGTAGGTATCTTCGGCTTCTCTAGTCCAATCTAACTGGAACAAACTCTTTAACCTTACAGCTTATCGATGTCGACTTTTCTCACCCTGCCTTCTGCCGCATCATCTAGACCCCGCCGCACTGCCGCCAGAGCTTCAGGGTTCTTGAATAACCATGCCTCTGAGGCTGGTATTGTCACCTGCGGGTCCAGTACAATTTGCCCGAAGCTATTGGTATATATATGATAGGTGACGCCTTCCCGCACTTGAGCCCTGGGTATAACTACCCGCTTTTTAGCATCCGGTTTTACGCTCTCGGCCACCCTCTGGAAAACTGTATCCTTTATTATCCGGTTCTTCATAATTTAATCATATCACTGGTGGGACTAATTGTCAAGTGGGATATTCCCACTATTATTTTCCCCCACTCCCTGTCATTGTGAGGAAGTCCCGATTTCATCGGGACAACGAAGCAATCCGTATTTACCACCTCTCCCTTTTGTAAAGAGCCTGCCCTAGTTCCATTGAGTCACCACGAAGTGAGCCTGCTCTGAGCTTGCCGAAAGGGGAGATACATAAGGATTTATTCCCTCACTCCCTCTCCTCCCCTTTTTCCGCTTCCTTGTTACTTGATACTTGTTACTTTCCTGTCTTACTCCCCGCTCCCCCATGCCCCCCTCGGCTCATATTGACTCCCCGCCTCCACCACCAGCGCCAGGCTCATTAAAAAGTCGTCGTGCCCCTGCGAAGGCTCCACATAGAAGTTCATCGTCTGGCTCGCCCGGTACTGGCTCCTCGCCTTCTCCATCTCCAGCCAGAACTCCTGGTATTCCTCGGAGCCGTCGCCTTTATACACCTTGAGCCGACCGGAGTTGACCGCCGCCAGCAGGTTGAACCCCAGCTCGCTCTTAGATTTTTGTGTGAACGTGAACGGTGTTACCCTTGAGCCCAGCGCTTTCCTTAAAAACGATGCCACCGGCTCCCCCACCCCGGTAGCATCCACCACCACCCTCCGACATCGCCATACATTCTTTAAAATGTCTACCAGTTGTGCGTAAAGCTCGGTATGTTTTTTCCCCGTCCACCGGTAATGCTCGACGACCTTTATGTTTGGCTCCTTATTTACTTCATTGCAATTAGTAAAATCCACCTCCCCTATGGTCACCACGGTGGAGTCCCTTTTAGGAATCAGTGTCATTGGATATTCTCCCTCTTCGGCTTCTCCCGCCAGGTCTATCCCGGCCACGTAGACCTTCCCTGCCTCACATCTTCTCATCCTTTCATGTTCCCCCTGCAGCTGCGCCCTCTGCTGCGTGCTCAGAAAGCCGCCCCCGCCGTGTATCGGCAGCAGGCGGTACTGCGTCAGGAAAAGCGGGTGGTTCTCGCCGAGTCGCTCCCTCTCCGCCTGCACGTATGCTTGATAGTCCGGGTTGTATTGCGCCACCTCCTCCCAGTCGCAGCGGAAATGGCGTTTGATGCCATCCCGGCGCTCCAGTTCGAGGTTCGTCTGCTTCACCTCCTCCAGCAGCGTGGCATCGTCCCAGGTCGTCCCGTAGTGGACGGTCGTTACGTTGGTCGTCGCCCCCATCGGCTTGAACTCCTTGCTGTATTTCTCCTTGCTCACGTCCTGCGATTCGTCGATTTCGAGGAGGATGTGGGCGGTGTTGCCGACCACGTTAGCGGATTCGTCCGCCGATAAGAAGATGGCGCGAGCGTTTCCCAGCCTGACGATGTAGCCCAGCTCCGCCGTCCAGATGCCGTCGAAGCCGGCATCGTTTAGCCTGTCCTTCAACCTCATCATGGAGATGACCGTCTGCGGCTTGAATGTCGGCGAGCATTTTACCAGGTTTTTTGGCTCGGCCATGTGCAAAGTCAATAGCAGCAGTTCGAGCTGTGCCGAAAGCTCGTTCTTCCCGCCCTGCCGGGCGATTTCCACGGAAAAGGTCAACCCCTTTCCTCCGAACACACTTTCGAGTATCGCCACGGCCACTTCCCGCTGGTATGGCCTTAACTGATTTATGACTGTTTTTCCTTCCATTATTCCTTTTATCAATTTGATATTCGTTTTTTCATTTTTTTATTAGCTTCTACGAGTGATTTGTTCGTAATTATTCGTTTTTCGTTTTATGTTAATTTATCCTGAAATTTTCTTTGTTATCACGGCGCTACCAATGTTTACCCCTAGCGGCACCAGAATATCCTTTATGACAATACCGATTGCCTCCTTAAGTCCCTTCCGCTGAGCAGCCGTTATCTGGTAGCGAGTGCGGATTAACTTATCCAGTGCGCTTGCCGCTTTCACCAGCAATAGTAAATTCCTATCATCTCCGCCAGAAATCGCTTTCTTTATCTCCAGCCTTAATAAGGCGATCTCTTCATCGATACCCTCGATACCAGCGGCGTTTTGAAAATCAAACCTCTCGGCTTCATCGAATACCTTAGAATAAAAACCATGCTTTATCGAGTTGCGATTACCCTTCTGCCCGCCCCTTTTCCGCTTTGTTTTTTCTTCCATCCGGCTTCACCTCCCTGGTTCAGTACTCTGATAGTAGCCAAGACAATAGTGTGAGCTGCCAGGTCCCATCTCTGCTTCTCTAAAGCTGTCCTTAAAAGGCTCATGCTTCCCCCTATCTTAAAAGTCTAAATAAAATATTAGCACGTATGTTCTATATTGACTACATGTTTTTGTCGCTATTTAGTTAAATCTACTTCCCTTTGGCTAATGCCGGGAAGGCTCGAAGGGGTGTCAACCCCTTCGAATTCTATTCCCCCTTCCCTTCACAAATATCAAAGGGAAGGGGGAACCAGGGGGATAGGTCACCAGATAAAATTAGTCTTGGTCGTAGTTTGATATTATGCCCCGCACATTATAGAATAGGCTACAGAAACGAATATGGCTATTACCAAACAACTCTATCAGTTACAGGAACTCGATATAGATATCGAGCAGACCGAGCAGACCCTGAGCCTCAAAACCGGCCAACTGGGGAAAAGAGAGGCTTTGGACAATGCTCAAGGCCGCCTGACCTCAGAACGACAGCATCTGGAGGAGCTAAAACACCGTCACCATGACGCCGAGTGGGAGGTGGACGACCTTCTGAACAAAATTACCGCCGCCGAAAAGCAATTGTACGGCGGCAGAATTACTAACCCTAAAGAGCTATCCAACCTCCAGCATGAGTTCAATACGATGAAATCCATAAGCGACCAGCTGGAAAATAAAGCCCTGGAAATCATCGAACAGGTTGAAACGGCGGAAAAGATAGTAGCTTCCGCCAGCAGCGAGTACCAGAAGATCGAAGATGAGTGGCATCAGCAGCAGCGGCAGCTTACCGACGAAATAGAACAACTCAAGAATAATCTGGCTGACCTCAAGCAAAGACGCCAGCTGCTCGTCGAACAAATTGAATCGCCAGCTGTTGAGCTGTATGAAAAAATCAGACAACAAAAGAAGCAGGCGGTTGCCAAGGTAGAACAGGGCATCTGTCGTGCCTGCCGTATATCATTATCGGCCAGTGTCCTCCAGAAAGCCCGCAGCGGCCAACCGGTGCAGTGCGGCACCTGCGGCCGTATCCTGTTTATCTCCTGAAAGAAGATTTGAACATAAACAAAGTCATAATATTTACCGATGGTGCTGCCCGGGGCAATCCTGGACCGGCGGCTATCGGTGTCATTCTCAAGGACGAAATCGGCAATGCGGTAGCTCGCATTTCCCGTCGCCTCGGCACCACCACCAATAATCAGGCGGAATACCACGCCATCATCGCCGCCCTGGAAAAAGCTACCAGCCTCGGTGCCCGGCAGGTATTACTAAAGTCGGACTCCGAGCTGGTGGTCAAACAAATCAACGGCAATTATAAGATAAAAAATACGGTTCTTCGCCCGCTCTATCAGAGGGTCGTCCAGCTTGTCGGCTCGCTGAAAAGCTTTTCTATTTCCTACATCCCCCGCGAGCAAAATTCCGAGGCTGACGCATTGGCGAACAGAGCTCTGGACAGCTGATAACCTCCCCTACCTTGGTTATTGTCTCTTGCATCTTGGTCATTCCATTTAGTATTTCGGTATTCGGATTTCGTAATGCCCCCCTTTACCCCATTGACTATCCCCCATCTCTCCACTACACTGTAAACGGGTCAAGTAAACCGGGTGACCGCCCCGATTCGCTCGTAAGAGCTCATCGGGGAGGAAAGTCCGAACTCCGCCGGGCAGGATGCTGGGTAACACCCAGGAGGGGCGACCCTACGGAAAGTGCCACAGAAACATACCGTCCCGATGATAAATCGGGATAAGGGTGAAATGGCGAGGTAAGAGCTCACCAGCGGCCGGGTGACCGGTCGGCTGTGCAAACCCCATCCGGAGCAAGACCGAATAGAGGGACGAAGGGACGCCTGGCCCGTTCCCCGGGTTGGTCGCATGACCCCGATGGTAACATCGGGGCTAGATAGATGGTCACCATCCTGATTTTATCGGGGTACAGAACTCGGCTTACAGGTTCACTTGGCCAAGGGGGCAGACCATCATATGTCTGCCCCCTCTGTTTGCCCAATTTACCCATTCTTGCTGCTACCTGAGGACTCCGATTATCCTCAGGGTATGGAACCGTTCAGCCGATACCATAATGACCTCTTCAGCCGCGACCTCGACCCAAAGACCAAACTGAGATACTGGCAGGTGATCGACAGCTATAGGAGATGGCTAGGCGACAGGTCACTAGATATAGCGACAGCCAAAGAGTTTCTGGCTTTGCTGAGTAACAGAGGTTATCGTCCTCGGTCAATCCTGCTCTACTACCACGCCCTGAGATTGTTCTTTGATTTCCTTGGTCAACCACTCAAACTGAAACTGAGAAAGCCAAAGGAACTACCACCATATTATGATCGGGGTGATGTGGAACGGATGATAGCCCAAGCCGAACGTGGGCTCAGGGGCCATAGACCCTGGCAGAAACAGCGCAATAAGACTCTCATCCTCACTCTGGCTTACACGGGGCTCCGCAGGGGAGAGCTACTCAACCTAACAGTGAGCGATGTGGACTTCGAGAGGCGCTTCATCTTTGTTCGCCAGGGCAAGGGGCGGAAAGATAGAGTCATACCAATGATTGAGAGACTAGTCGTCCCGCTGCGCCAACTCTGCAATTGCAAAGCAGCTGGGTCCAAGGTCTTTAATGGACTTAATGCGAGGTCGGTATACCGGATAGTGACTTCGCTTTCCAAAGTCTGTGGTTTGGACGGATTTCATCCCCACAGTCTCAGACACTTCTTTGCCACACAGCTCGTCGAGCGGGGAGCTAACCTGCGAGCGGTTCAAGAACTTCTAGGCCATGCCGATTTGTCTACCACGGCCATCTACCTTGATATCTCCCCGAGACATTTACGGGAAACCGTCGACCTACTGGATGACGTACGAGTGGGGTCAGCCCCATAGGGCTTGGCCTAATCCCTGTAATAGCTCAAATGGGCTCGGGATCCTGGGTAGGTGCCACGCCGGTAGCGTTGCTAGCCCTGGCACAACAAGCTCGGGGAAATTTATCTCTGGAAGCTCTCCGGGACAAGGGTCAACCCTCACGGGTCCGCTCGCTAAGGCGCGAATTTCGATCTCTAGAGCTTTTCCTTTGAGTGCGAACTGGATTGGGGGCCAGTTACCAGTTGCCAGGCGGTAAATCACCTCGCTTCGGAAACGGCCATATAAGCCTCAAAGTCATTCGCGGCGTTGCCTATATACCAGTGCAGGGAAAGGTAATCCACAAGGTCTCCCGCCTGCTCCAGGAGCAGGCGAGTTCGCTCAACCAGTGAGCCTTTCCAGTCAGACACTGCCGAAGCAACGAGCTTGATGTCGGGGTCTACCCATTTCATCAATTTACCGAATTCTTTAAAGGCGCGGGCATATTCCTCCGGAGTCTTATAGCCGATTTGCCAATGGCCGTCTACTTCATTGCCGATGCCCCAATACTTAACGTTATGAGGCTTGGGGTAACCGTGCTCCCGGCGTAGTTTTACCAGGGTTGAGTCTCTCGTCCCGTTACAGTATTCAACCCAATCCCGCGCTTCTCGCATATCGCCATCGCCGCAGTTGACTACTAGGTAAGGCTCAGTTTTTAGCTTGTGGCAAAACTCGATGAACTCATTAGTACCGAATTGGTTGGTCTCGACGTCATTCCAGGCCAAGTCAGTACGAGCAGGTCGTTCGTTTACGGGCTCCACCCCATCACGCCAGCGGTAACCGGAAGCGAGATTTCCGCCAGGGTACCGTAAAATGGTTATTCCCAAGCGCTTTAATGTATCTAAAACATCCCTGCGGAAACCTTGCTTATCGGCAAGGGGCGAACCTGGTTCGTAAATACCGCCGTAGATACAGCGCCCGAGGTGTTTGGCAAACCCGCCGAATATATTCCGGTCGATGGTACCGGTAATGCGTTGAGGATCTATCTTGATGTGGTTCATCCTTCACCTCCGCAATCAATGCCGTATTGATAAAGAGCTTAACACGGCGGTAAAAAAAGAGTCAAAACAAAAGAATTTGAATGACTACATCTCGTTGCGATATAGTTATTTAGATAAAATCCATGTGACAGAAAAGAGGCAATATGGAACCATTGAAAATCGGCTTTGTTCCCGCCCACCGCGAACCATTCGACGAAGATTGGGCTTTAAAAATGCGCCGCCGCTGCTTGGACAATTTCCCCCGCAACCCCTTAATGGAAATAATCGTACCTGACGAACGGCTGACCAAAGGAGGCTGCATAAGGGATGATGGCGAAGCGGAGAAAGTTATCGCCCTATTCCGAGAAAAGAAAATTGACGGGCTGATAATCGGCACAATGACCTTCGGCGACGAGGTCTCAGCACTCGCCGTAGCGTCAGCCTTCCGCGACAAACCTATCCTCCTCTTTGGAACGAAAGAAGGTCCTTTCACCGCCGATGGCAACCGCCGTTCGGACTCTTTTTGCGGTACGTTGTCCATATCTTCCGGGCTCCACCGCCGGCAGATCCCTTTTATCTTCGCGGGCATTGTTTTCCCGGAAGAAGATACCTTTAAAAATAGCATCACGGATTTTTTACGCGTGTGCGCCATCTCGCGTGGTTTTATAGGGGCGAAGATAGGGCTGGTAGGCCCGCGCCCGGAACGTTTTGAAACCTGCATATTCAGTGAAGACCTGCTGATGAGGAAATTCAAGCAAAGAGTCATTCCTGTAGATTTAGCGGATATCATGAGCCTGACTGGTGAACAAAAAAATTTCCCGGCGATAAAAAAGATAGTTAAAAATATTAAAACCCAGGCCGATTACTCTGATATCGCAGATGATACGGTACAAAATATCGCGGGATTGGAAAGCGCGCTCGAGCACTTCGCCGCAGAAAAAGGGATTTCGGCCATGGGTATCCAGTGCTGGACGGCTATGCAAAGCGTTTATGGCATATCTCCCTGCTACGCCATGGGTCGTTTAACCGATAAGGGTATCATGACCTCCTGTGAAGTAGATATTTACGGTGCACTCACGATGGTCATGCAATACCTGGCGTCACTGGGCGAGACCGTTCCCCACTTCATCGATTGGACGATAAAACACCAGGAAAAAGAAAATACGTTCCTTGCCTGGCACTGCGGTAACGCGCCGCCTTCGTTAACCTGCCGGAGAGGTGATATCTCGCTTAAATATCACAGCATTCTGGGCCCCTCGCTGGGGATAGACCGTTCCATGGGCACAGGTGAGTTCCAGCTCGCCCCCGGTACGGTGACGCTTTCGCGTCTGCAAGAACATGACGGCAAGTTCAAGATGCTGGTGACCGAAGGGAAAATCGTCGCTTCCCAACAGAAGCTGCGCGGTTCCTGGAGCTGGGTAGAAGTGCCAGACCTCAATAAGCTTTATGCCACCCTGGTCGAAGAAGGCTTTACGCACCATGCCAGTTTGATTCACGGCAATTATTCCCAGGGGCTTGTGAACACCTGTAAACTGCTGGGAATTGAAGCTGTAGTGGTCTAGTTCCTTTTAAGAAAGGGGGAGTTATGTTTAAGTTCGGTGTAGATTCACTTATCTGGACGGAAGAGTTCACGAAAAAAGACCTGCCGCTGATCGAAAAAGCAAAATCCCTTGGATTCGATGTGATTGATATCAATGTCAGCCACCCGGAACGGTTCCCGGCTGGATTGGTAGCGGAAAAAATTAAAGAAGCAGATATCATTCCTGTGACAACTATCGGTCTACCTGCAGATAGCAACCTGATTTCTCCTGATTCGAATGTCAGGCGTCACGGCATCGAAATGATGAAAAAGATGGTTGACATTAACATAGAAATAGGCTCTAAGATTTTGGGCGGGGTTATTTACGCCCAATGGGGCTATTGCTCCGGTAAACCGCGGACGGAGCAGGAATGGAAATTGTCAACTGAAGCGATGAAAGAAATAGCCGTGTATGCCAAAAAAAAGAAGGACCTCATCCTGGCCATCGAACCCGTCGGGCGTTTCGAGAGTCACTTCATAAATATTGCTGAAGATGCAGTTAAATATTGTAAAGCAGTGGGTACGGGCAATATTAAAGTTCACCTCGATGCTTTCCACATGATACGTGAAGAATCCAGCTTCAGTGACGCCGTAAATACGTGCGGTAAAGAATATCTGGGTTACGTCCATGTCTGTGAAAATAACCGTGGTATTCCTGGCACTGGTTTAGTCCCGTGGAAAGAATTTTTCACGGCTTTGAAGAAAATTGGTTTTAATGGACCGTTGACTATAGAATCTTTCGACCCCAGTTTTAAAGAACTCAACCGGCTTTGTGCTATCTGGAGAAAATTTGCAGATACCGGCGAAGAGTTAGCCGTTAAAGGGCTGGCGAACTTAAGGAAAATCGAAGCATCGCTGAAATAAATTTTATCGAGGACAACATGAGTATTGAAAAATTATTTGATATTAAAGGCCGGAAGGCTCTGGTTACAGGAGCGGGTCGGGGAATCGGTAAGGTTCTGGCACTCACGCTGGCGGAAGCCGGCTGCGACGTCGCTCTCTTCGGGCTGCATCACAAGAACCTAGAAGAGGTCGCTGCACTGGTAAGCAAATCCGGAGTTCGTAGCCTCGTTCTCGAAGGAGACGTCTCCCGGAAGTCAGATGTGCAAAAGGCTTTTTCAGCAGTGGTAAAAGGGTTCGGGCGACTGGATATTTCTGTCAATAACGCGGGGATCAGCATGCAGACACCTGTAGAAGAAATGCCGGAACCGGACTGGGACCGCATTATGGATATTAATATGAAAGGTGTTTTTCTTTGTTCACAGGAAGCAGCGCATCTCATGATTCCGCGGAAAAGCGGCAGCATCATCAATATCGGGTCGATATCCGCGCGCACCGTCAATGTTCCACAGAAGCAGGCCGTGTACAATACCTCTAAAGCTGGGGTAGTGATGCTGACTCAGGCGATGGCTGTTGAATGGGCGCCTTACGGTATACGCGTCAACTCCATCAGCCCGGGTTATATGAAGACGGAGATGACATTGTCTTCAATGTCCAAACTCTTTCCTGCTTGGGAATCATTGACGCCGCTTGGGAGGCTTGGAGAGCCGGAGGAACTGCGGGGGGCGCTCATCTATCTGGCTTCCGATGCATCCAGCTATATGATAGGCCACGACCTGGTGGTGGATGGGGGATACACAATACGCTAGCTACTGGTGGGGAGGATGCTTGGCTATAAGCCTGGCTTCCTCGACAGCGAACTTTTCCAGGTAACCGCCGGGACGGTGGAAAGCTGTTACGTCTTCAGGAGAAGGCCGGACTACCTTGTTTCCGGGCATGATCGCCGCGCTATAATCTTCAACGTTGAACTTCTCACCTATGTATTTAAAGTAAGCGGAGATGCCGGCTACGGCTGCGCCGAGTACTGCCCCACCCTTCTCCGTCTGAACGACCGGCCTGTTCCAGATGGCAGCGACGCGGCGCATAATGCCCGGACTGCCCGCGGCGCCGCCCGTAACGTGCAACGGCTCTCCAAAGGAAAGACTGAAACCTCTCGAATGATAGTAAACTGCTGCCAGACTGGACTCGATGATACCGGCGTAGTCGCTGGGGAGGTTGGGACTGTGAGCATTGATTCGCGCCAGCCCGAATTTACCAGACGGAGGGAATGATTCGTCACGGGGCTGCCAGAACACTAGGTTTTGCCCCACTGCTGTCTGCTTCAGAGCGGCTTCCGCCGGTCTGTAGTCTTCCTTGCGCATGCCATAAAGCGCCCGCAGCTGGTCCCAGACTAAAGCGCCGTTGGTGCGGCAACCGAACATGAAAGGTCGTCCGATCCCGTCGTACATGGCGCAAGCGGCGCCGGTCCTGTCCATGGTTTCCCCGTCCGTCGCCACCATGAAAACGAAGCTGGAGCCCAGGCTCAATAAATCCCCGCTGACCAATACTTTCGATTGCGGATTGTCGCCGGAGCCGGCGACTATCATGCATTTGCGATTGAAACCGTACTTACTGCTAAAATAAGCGGCAATCCTCCCTACGATAGCATCTGGCGCGGTGATTTCCGGCAATTTTTCCTGTAAAGCGTTCTTGCCGCCCGGCAGACCGCGCGAGGTGGCCCTCAACAGCACATCCGACCACCTTTTCCGACGGTAGTTCATCAATGACATGCCACAAGCGTTGCCGAAATCGACGGGAACGTTAGCATTACCGGTCAGGATGGCCGGGACGAAGCTGCTGATAAGCTGGATGATAGCCGTGCCCGCGTAAACATCCGGGAATTTTTCGGCGGTACGCCTGATAACGAGTCCGGTAAACCTTAGCTGCGCATCAGAACCGGAAAGCTTTATTAATCTTTCTTTGCCGCCGATGTTATTCCTGACAAAGGACGCCTGTTTACTTGTATCCGCTGTCATCCAGATGGGAGCGCGCTCGTAAGCCAGGCTGTCTTTTAACAGGGAAGCGAGGTTCGATGCCTCGCTGCCGGTTTTATTAAGCGATGCGAAAATGGAGGAAGCTGCGCTATTCAGATAGACATGGCCGTGCTGCTGGCCGGAGGTGTTGATAACGACGATTTTTTCCAGTGGGATGGATTTCTTTAACTCGAAAAAAATAGCATCGAGAGCGGCGAGGAACATAAAAGGGGGCTGATCGGCTTCGCCTTCGGAGCCGGGAAGAAGGATATAGTCAGGCTCTCGAATCTCGAAGGTATTCAATCTTGTATCCTTCAGGTAGTCCAGTGAAAGCTCGATGAGTTTTACGCACGAATCGATGTCGAGCACAACCGCCGAAAGGCTCTGCGTGCTGACATCGAGACCCAGAGTGAGTCTTTTTTCAGGCATCGTATACCGATTACATTTCAATAACGATTTTAACCGAGCGTGGTTGGGGATTGGCTGCATAATCAAACGCCTTGATAGCATCAGCGAATTTGTATCTATCAATAATCAGCGGTTTAACATTTATTTTACCTGATCCCAGGAGCGAAAGCGCCCGCAGGTAGACATTGGCATAGCGGAAGACCGTTTCCAGGCGGGCTTCTTTAGCCTGCGCGGCGACGATGTCTACCGGCACCGGATTGACCGGCATGCCGATGAAAACCACTTTTCCTCCCGGGCATAAAGGCTGGAAAATCCCAGTTATGGCGGCCTCGTTCCCGCTAGCTTCAAAGATAATGTCGACGCCCCAGCCTCCAGTCTCTTTTTTCACCACGTCCATCAGGTCTTGCTTTTTAATATTGACCGGAATCATGCCGTAACTGGAAGCCAAGTCCAGTTTGGGCTGGATGACATCAGTGATGATGACCTTGCTGCATCCTCCGGCCAGGGCAGCCAGACCTGCCAGCAGGCCGATTGTCCCGCAACCGGTCACCAGTGCGACGTCTCCCGGTTTAACATTCGCTTTTTTTACCGCCTGAAGGCCAACAGAAAGCGGTTCGATGAGAGCTCCTTCGGCATAACTAACGTTGTCCGGCAACTTGAAACAAAACATGGCAGGGTGCACTACCGTCTCCCTCAAACATCCGTGTATCGGCGGTGTTGCCCAGAAAACCACATCCGGGTCGAGATTATACATCCCTTCCATTGTCGCCCGGCTGTGAAGGTCGGGAACACCCGGCTCCATGCAAATCCGGTCGCCAGCTTTTAATGATTTCACGTTTTTACCGACCTCGATAATCGTTCCTGATGCTTCGTGGCCCAGCACCATAGGCTCCTTCACGATGAAGTTGCCTATTTTACCGTGAGTATAATAATGCACATCGCTACCGCAAATACCGATGGTATGCATCTTTATTAGCACATCATCCGGGCCTAATTTCTCTTCAAAAGCCATGTCGAGAATTGCCAGTTTCCCTTTTTCTTTAAGTAATAGCGCTTTCATATGATTCCTTTACAGATTTATTTTTCTCCAACATTCTATCTTAGGTTGTATCAAATGACAATTCGAAAAGTTAAAGCCTCTTGGGTAACACTCTCCTGTTTATCATGAAAACCTTGTTGAGGATTGGCCTCCTTGAAACGACATGAGTACAACATCGTGCAAATTGAGGGTGAGGTGCAAAGGCATTGTACATTCACTTATACTGAGCCTCTCCAAAAATTTGAGAAATGTTATCTAATAATTTCAAGGTCAAGGGTTAAGCAAGTATTGATAGCTCTCCGGGTGTTGCTGCAGAAATTCAGCCAGCGATTGCGTCTTATGCCCGGTCAGTTTTGGGACAGTATCGCTAACATTGGCCAGCTCGCCGGCAGCTATTTGCAGGAAATGGGTGACCATAACTTCAACTTCAAAGTCGCTGAGACCACTTCCTGTTACGGCCCATCGCTCAGCTTCGAACCTGTCGAGACGACTCGTCGTACGCAAAGTTCTGGCCTCATGTGGAGTTTGCATTTGATAGGTAATTTTGTGGCCAGTAGCAAACGACAATCGCTCGGCAGTTTCTCTCATCGTAAGTGCTTCGGGACCAGTGATATCGTAGACCTGCCCTTCGTGTCCATTTTCGGTCAGCACAGCTACTGCCACATCTGCGATGTCATCGCGGGTAACCCAAGCGGCACGTCCTTCGCCAGCTGGCGCCCGAATAACAAAATCGGTGGATACGGCCAGTGGAACATGATCGGTGTAAAGACTCATCCGTAAGAAGGTGAAGGGCACTCCGATTGTCCGTATATGCTCTTCTGTATAATAATGGTCTTTACTCAGGATAAATGTGGCATCCGCCGCAGCATTAATAGCGGAAAGATAAACTATGCGCTTAACCCCCACCGCTGCGGCCACGTCAATGGCTGTAACGTGCTGCTGCAGGCGGTTGTAAGGTGGTGGCGTCTCTTTCTTCAGAGCACTCATAAGCAAGATTCCAAATCTATCACGGGCTGAAATCAGGAATAATGTCTCTACACCTTTAAGGGCTTTGCCCATCGCAATCGCGTCGCCGTAAGAAGAAGCACATGCAACATCAGCCCCTGATAAATTTGGCGCACGAGCAGGATCGCGGACAATAAGTCTCTGCTTTACACCAAGCTTTGCCAGGCGAGTCGCAACTTTCACTCCAAGTCGTCCTGCAGCTCCTGTAACTGCGATCATTTTTTATCTCCTTTTCAATTCTCCCCTAACCAGCCGGTCAAGGTACTGTGGGCAGTTTACTAACCCAAACCTCGAAAATAAACTAGCGGTTTACCTTGCATATTTGTGCGTCTCATGATTCATTGCATATTTCAAATACTTTGATAGTTACTCCACCCGGGCGAGGGTGTCCTTCGGTGCGGAACTTGTTGCTGTGGAGGTAGGATGCAAGTGCTTTACTATCGGTAAAGAAGGTTGGGATTGTTTTAAACGGTATAGTCATTTCGCTTGGGAACCATCCATTGTTGTCGATATAAATCCTGCATTGCTCTCCGTTTTTATCAACGCCTTCAAGCATATAACGCGCGGACATATGTCTCACCCCGTTTTGGTCGACTGTTTGGGTGTCAACTCCGCCGGGAAGGACCCGTCCATTAAAAAGCTCTCCTTTTACCGTACCACCGAATGGTATCATAAGTACTTCTCCTGCTGGGCCCTTCAATTGAGAGACCTGTGCCGGATCAATTTCCACAGTTACCTCGAAAATAAGTTTGTCATGCATTTGTTGCTCCTGCTCTTCTTTTTTACAGATATTATTTGCCTCCATCAGCCGTACCGGATTATAAATCATGGTAAGTAATCCGCCAGTGTTGGAGTGCTGATTTATATCACTTTTGTGAAACTGCGTTCAAACCGGCAATTCGTCCAAAGTGTATGGCCATTCCGTGGCTAAGCCCGGGACACATAGTTGGATAATCTACCGCGAAGCGGTTGCCCATAGTATTTCCTGCAAGATAAATTCCGAGAATGATTTCGCAATCCTTATCCAGCGGCTGTAACTTCTGATTGACATTCAGACCACCCATCACCGCCAGTAAAGAATAACCATTTTTACCGGCATAATACGGAGGACTCTCAATAGGAGATAATCGATCAGACCGTTTACCGAAATCTAGGTCTTTCCCTAGGCGTGCCAACTCATTGTACCTCTTTACCGTAGCTTTGAATGTTTCGATAGGCAGTTTCATTTTCACAGCCAACTCCTCGATAGAGTCGGCCATTATTGCTACTTCTGTTACCTCCTGCCGGATTTTATCGGTGGCAATGATGATTTTCCCCAGGCCTATCCCATGATACGGGAGTTCCTCCGGATACTTGGAGTCGAATACCTGCCAGATCGTCCTGCCAGGTTGTCGCTCGATAGCATTTACGTTACTTTGAATTGGCACATCTTCATTTTGGAATCTTTCTCCCAAGAGATTTACTTGTAAGAAAGCAGAGCAAAGAAGGGGTCCGGCAGGGCCGTGTATCATTGGCGTATGCGGTCCCGGCTCCATTACCGCGCCAATCCACATAGCCATCATGTGTCCATCTCCGGTAGAGGTGGGTATCATGGAGGCGAGGTATGATGACTGAGGACAGTATTTGGCCATCATTTCGGCGTTGTTTCCGTAATCTCCAGTACAGAGTACGATAGCTTTAGCGGCATTGAATTGTAAATATTCTCCAACCGCATTTTGAGCAATAACGCCAGTGACCCGGTCTTTCTTTTTTCTCAATAGTTGTTTTGCACGGGTCCTAAAGTAAGTAACAACACCTTTCTTCAAGACGTTATCCAGTAAACATTTTGCTATCAGGCGTTCATTGTGGCAATGGTGAGTAATCGGGTATTGAGGATAATATTCCGTGGCATTATTGAAAGCTGGAGGCGGGGGATAATGGTTTATAATCACCTCGAGACCGGCGGCATCTGTCATATCCAATAGCCAGTCCGCAGTTTTGCCACTTCCCTCCGCCCACATTCTGATCAATCTTTGATCAGGCTTGTTGGCTCCGTATTTCATGAGATTTAATATAATTTCTTCTTTATCAATTTTAATTCCCAGCTTCTCTTGAAGCCGGCTGCCGATAAAAGCATTATCGTGACCGCGGGCCTGGACTGTCGCCATCTTTTCCAGTAGGACGGTTATGGCTCCTGCCTCTGCCGCAGAAAGAGCAGCGCTCAACCCGGCTATTCCGGCACCTATTACCACAACTTCAGCGTTTATATGTTTCTTGATATTACTGGATGGAATTGGATCGGGTGGTAACTCGAAATTATATATCCTGTCCGGGATCATATCTTTCCTTTTCCGCATAGGTTGCGACTTCAAAGGAGGCAGGTATCCGATCTTAGTCGAAATTTCCTCCTTGGCTCCTGAATGCATAGTTTTTCGTCCGGTTTCAAAGTCGCTGCGAATTACGGGTTCAGAGTTGCGGAGGTGAGATGTGCCTGAAGATATTTTGTTTGATTTTTCACTCAATTTATGCCTCTTGCTAAATGTATTCAAGATGATATGATATGAAACTCAATTTGAGTCAATCACCGGCATATAAAAATATCCTAGACGCCTTCGAAAAAATTTCTGGGGCCGTTTACGCAAAGAGTATTTAATACGGCTTTCGGCACACCCATCTCTTTAAGTTGAGGAAAGACCACCTTCTTTAAATAAAGATAACCGTAGGGATTACCTTTCTCAATACTTTCTTTTACTTCAGGTGGATAAAACGTTAAAGGAGTAGCTAAGCCGTAGTCATGAGAGGGGAGAAGGCGGTCAGTCCATCCGGCATCGACCAGTCGCTTCAGGGTTTCTGTTCGGGCACATGAACTCAAATTTAGCCCTGGATAACGATCCATACCAAGAAAACATCCCTGGTCCAATAGCCAGGTAAGGTATTCTATATCAGTGGTATCATTTACGTGGTCCACGGCGACCCTTTTCAGGTCAACACCTTCCTCTCTTAAGATTGCTAACTGTTGTTTTGCTACCTGTTCAGGTGCATATGAATGCAGCATGATGGGAACCAAAGTACGGCGGTGGGCTCTAGCCACGGCGCGTAACATTATTTCGCCTGTTGCCGTTACTCCACCAAAATCAGCAGCTGATTTAAGGATACCGGCCTTGATACCGGTACCGGCAATACCTTCTTTAATCTCCCGGACGAATAAGTCAGCATACAGGTTCGGGGAGGTCCCAGCTAAATATTGGGGTAAATTCATCCACCATCCGGTGCAGGCGATGATGTTGACATTGGTTCGCCGGGCAATTTCGGCCAGTAGAGATACATCCCGCCCGAGATCGAAGGTAGTAGCGTCAATAATAGTATCAATTCCCCCTTGTTTGGCTGCGGCTATTCCATCAATAATCCGGTCTAAAAAACGCTCGCCAAAGAGTTCGGGATAGTTCTGTGCAACAAAGCCTTGGCTAATAACGTGTTCATGCATAAGCGTAAAACCGAGATTATTAATATCAAGGGGCCCAAGAACGGAATTTATAATGCTCATAGTGTAAAATTCCTTTCCAACAACATGTTTATTTCGGCCGGTCAGCTATTTCATCAAGCTTTTCCTCGATAAAAATTTGCGCTTTAAGCAAATCTTTTTCATTGGGCCTGTCCCGGATATCTCCATGGAAAGTTCGAGGCATCGGGTCATCAACATATTTACCCGGGCAGCAAAAATGACCGACAAATTGAAAACCGATATGCTCCAGTTCCAGCGACAGTAATTGTACCGCGGGTAGTGCTTCTTTGGGACCGAATTCATATCCGGCGTAGGTGATAAAAACCACCGCCTTGGGGGAATCAGGACCCAGGACAATTTTTCTATGATCAGTCTTGGCACTTTTATGAGGAGGAATATCGGGTATTGGTTCGGTAATATAAGGAATCGTTTCATCCCTGTTTCGCAGGGTGATCCGGGGATCCATACCCGTTCGAAATCCTCTAAGCATATTTAATATTTCATTATAAGGTAAATGCGCTCTGAGTCCGGAGCCAGCGCATATGAAATCGTATGAACGGACATCAAAAGGAGGTCTGAGAATATCTTCAGCTTTTTTACGCACTTTAAAAATATCACACTGCCAGCCTCTTTCTTCAAATGTTTCTTTGAACCTCAGCGCTACTTTTTCTGTATTACCGGTTATCGAAGAATATGTGATCAAACATCTCTTTACCATTTTTACCTCTATAAATTTTGGGTGTTAAAAGCACTTTGCAATAATAGCTTTTTATTATATTCGAGTAAAAGCTTTTTCAACTTGCTTTGCTGTTTCTCCATTCTAGGTTTATCGAGGAATTCCATCACCAGTGGGGATTTAAGAATATATGGTGTCCATTTCGGCATTGGTGTACCGTCGGCATCAAGTCCATTCGGGTCACCATTTTTTGCAAAATTCGTCCAGTAATTGCACATCTGGCGTGCCAGGTCGTAATGTTTACCTTTAAAAGGACGCCAGCATTTAGCGAGTGTTTCAAATTCAAACCAGAGATCGGAGGAATGGAAAGCGCCTGCATTGTCGCCAGGAATTTCCGGACCGAACCGATAGCCGAAGACCGTCTGTTGCCCCTGCTCGGCCACAGTCTGGCAGAACAGGAGAGCGGAAAGCTCAAAGCCGTTTATCATTGCCGCCTCTTTCAGGCTTATCCCCTCGACGGAGGCTTTTTCTCGTACCAATTTGCAGAATTCTTTGGCGATGTCCGGGTGGTTGTCTTCGGCCCAGACTTCGATATTATCATCCGGTGGACCGGAGAGAAATTCATCTTTAGTCGAGCCTATCATAATCGGAATCTTGTGTTGATGCCCGGCCAGAATACTGGTATTTGAATCTTCAACTACATATTTACCGTCTGTTGTTGCGTTCCAGTATTTATCGAATTTGATATGCTTGGCCATTATTGTTTTCGCATCCATTGCCTTCGCCTCGGCTAGATTCTTGGCGCCGAGGTAATCGAAGAAAGCTTTACCCTGCTTCGCCAACCCCTCAAGATCAAGAAATGGCGGCATTTTCTCGAATAGCCCCTTGATGTTGATACCGCCTCCGGACTGTATGATAGCCTTTTCAAAGGCACCCTTCGCCATGGGAGAATTTAAGTGTGCTAGAACGCTTCCACCACCCGCCGATTGACCGAAAATCGTGATATTGTTCGGGTCCCCGCCAAAATTAGCGATATTGTGCCGGACCCAATCTATGCCGGCCTTCTGGTCGAGATAGCCCCAGTTAGCCACGAATCCATCCGGAGATTTCTTAATTATTTCCGGATGGGTCAAAAACCCGAATATATTGAGGCGGTAATTAACCGAAACAAGGATAACGCCGCGGCGTGCAATACGCTCGCCGTCAAACTCCATTTCATATGGGTAGCCCTCCATCAAACCGCCACCATATATCCAGACCATGACGGGCATTTTTTCATCACCGGTTTTAGCGTTTGTCCAGATGTTAAGATACAGACAATCTTCATCCATTGCCACTTCTGATTCTACGTGCCATTCCTTCGCGTAAAAGGCCTGTGGATCTTCGCCTGGAATACGCTGCATGGCGATTGGCATAAATTCCAAGCATGCGCGCACGCCTTTCCAATTTGCGGCAGGTTGCGGAGCTCTCCAGCGCAGTTCTCCGATAGGTGGGGCCGCGAATGGTATTCCTTTGAAAACAGTGATTCTGGGATCGGCAGCGGGAAGTCCCTGGACCATTCCATTTTCTGTTTTGGTTATGCGAAGCATTAACAACTCCTTCTTATATTGACTTATTGGTAGATTATTGGGCAAAGCATATGTATTCCGTGTATTTATCATATGCTTAGCTAAAGTGGCAGTGTTTGTTACGCCGCTCCCTTGTACTCCATACGCTTGATAATTTCATCCTGGATTGGTTTACCCAACTGGACGAAATAAGCACTGTATCCAGCTACTCTGATAATCAGGTCACGATGTTTCTCCGGGCTTCTTTGGGCCTCTAATAACGTTTCTCGACTAACAACATTAAACTGGATATGCTTACCACCGAGGCTAAAGTATATCTTTATCAGGTCTGAAAGCTTCTTCAGGTCTTCTGAGGACTTCAAAGCTGATGGATGGAACTTCATATTTAGTAAAGTGGATTGAAAATTTCTCTGGTTAATCTTGGCAGCGCTTTTAATTAAGGCTGTAGGACCATGGGTATCCCTACCCTGTGCAGCCGACATCGTGCCGTCAGCCAGAGTCTCTCCAGCGTATCTGCCATCCGCTGTAGCCCCTGTTATCACCCCACCCGGACCATGTGATGTGATGGAAATACCTGATGGCTTCATGGTTCCACCATAAGCAGTTGTGAAATTAACTATTGTCTTAGCCCAGAAATCATAGAGTTCTCGGGCTATGGAATCCACGTAATCGTCACCATTTCCATACTTGGGTGCCGCCAGGAACACCTTCCTCATTTCTTCATTTCCATTTCCTTGCCAGTTTGCGGTTAAAGCAGCTTTTAACTCTTTCATCGTGACCTTTTTTTCATCAAAGACCAGCTTCTTTATAGCCGCCATGGAATCGGCAACATTGATCATGCCAACAGGATTGAGAGACGACCCATTTTCAAAAGGCATTGTACGGCTAAGAACATCTTTGCCTATTTTTATAGCATCCGTCATCAATGAGGAAGCAACTGGTTCGGGCACAAGTTCAGCTTGTCCTTGCAGGATGATATTCTGCACCTCTGATACTATCGACATAAAATGGGTGAGCTGCTTCTTGTATGCCTTCATCAAGTCGTCAAATGTTTTAAAATGTGTGCAGTCACCCGTTTTAAGTCCAAGTTGCCTGCCTGAACGTGGCTCGATACCGTTGTTCATTGTAATTTCTAGGACGAGTGGTGTTATAAACATGCCGATAGAGTTAATCCGGGATTTACCTGGTATATTTACGTCAAGACATCCGGCCAGGGCATAGTTACGCGCGTCAAACAGGGATACACCTTCTCTGACCAGATAATCGATATACGAATTATCTCCGACAAAGGCTGGCATACCGATCCCGGTTCTTACCACTTCAAGAGCTTTTAACATAAGAGCTTCGGGAGTTCCGTCATGCACCCTTACGGTGATAGTATGGTGAGGTGTCTGGCATTCTTTAGCGGCCTCTAAAATCAGGTAAGACAGCTCATTGGTAGCGTCTTTTCCGTCAGGAGTTACTCCGCCAATAATCCAGTTGTTCCATCTGGCAATCCCCGCCCATTTCTCACGCTGAATTTTACCACCCATGATAAAAACGAGTTGCATTACCTTTATACGAAGGCATTCCAGTAATTCGAGGACTTCATCGTCGGTAATCCTTCCCATGTCTCTATCTTTTTTGTAGAAAGGATGCATGAACTGGTCGAATCTTCCCCCTGAGGCTGTCCCGCCACTCGGGCCACCAGTTAGGATTAGCCAGATGAACCAGAAGGACTGCATGGCCTCTTTGAAAGTCCTTGCCGGATGGGCCGGAACCCGGTAGCATGTCTCGGCTATTTCCTCTAGCTCCCTTTTTCGTTTCGGATCCTTTTCTATTCCAGACATTTCCTTTGACAACATACTGAACCGTCGGGCAATACGAATAATTGCTTCATGGGCAATAATAACCGATTTGAGAAAATCCGCCTTTAAAATTGCCTCTCTGCCTGTATATCTCAGATTTCCGAGTTCCTCTTCAGCTTCTTTAATTATCTTGTTAAGGCCATCATTTAATACACGTTCATACTCCACAACAATCAGGCTTAGTCCCATACCTAATCCCCAGCCGCCACCAGCCAGGCCGTGCCCAAAACCCTCACTGTGGGTCTTCAGGGGTGGAAGATAGATGCCTGACTGCATAAACGGCCACAATCTTTCATCATCATAGAATTGCCCCGCCCTCTCCCAAAATGTTCTACCCTTCCCTTGCCAGTACTCATCCAATGATCTTAAAAAAGCTTCGTCCTCATTAGAAATAGCAAACTCTCGACTCCTCAGGTCATCGATGTCTTCTTTTGGCCATGCCGGTGCATCGGCTTCAATTCCCATCGGCTTATATGCGACATTGCCAACGATGAGTTCATCATCATCTATATATATGGTTTTGTTATCTAAATAGTGTGCCAGGGCTTTCGCCTTTCTGATAATAAGTGGCTCTCCCTCGGTCTTTTTATATGATTCCGTAAGTAACCGGATTTTTTCTGTGCAAAGTGGATATTTATCAACGAAAATTTTTGTTCTCAGTCTTTCAATTCTCCGGTTCATCGTTTCCTCCTCACATTATCATTACAAAAGAATGGCAGTCTATTTATCGAAAATACAAAAATTATTATCCTCCGATATGTACCTTAAGGCCAAAGGACTCAAAGACTCCCTTGAGTTTTATGATGTGCTTCTCATCCGGTGGATCAATAGAGACCGGATTTCCTGGCTTTTCTAGCCTGTGATATTTCACTTCACCTAGCTTGTGGTATGGTAATAAGTATACCTCAGTTGAAGATCCAAGCTCGGTGGCAATGAACCTTCCGGTTGCTTCTATATTCTCTATGGAATCATTGAACCCTGGTATTACAGGGATCCTAGCCAAAATCGGGATATGTAGCTCATTGCAGATTCTCTTGGCGTTTTCCAGTATTACATCGTTCGATACTCCGGTATATGACTGATGGGCGATGGGCTCCATGTGCTTTAGGTCGAATAAAACTAAATCAACATGATTTAATATTTGCTTCACAATCTCCCATTTTGCGTATCCGCATGTATCGAGTGCTGTATGTATACCGGCATTCTTGCATAGTCTAAGTAAGCTGGCTGTAAATTCAGGGCTTGCAAGGGGCTCACCGCCACCCAGTGTGACTCCACCCCCGGACCTCTCATAAAATATTTTATCTTCCATTACCTCCCTGAAAACTTCTCCGGCAGTCACACATTTTCCCACAATATTTCTTGCTTCATTGGGGCATACTTCGACACATTTCCCGGAACCCCTGCAAATATTACGATTTGTCCTTGACTTCCCTTCTTGGAGTTTGATAGCCCCCTCCGGACAGACGGGCAGACACTTCCCACATCCAACGCAGAGTTCACTATTAAAAAATAGTTGAGGAGTCACCGTCTGTGACTCTTGGTTCTGACACCAGACGCATCTCAATGGGCATCCTTTAATGAAAACAGTCGTCCGTATACCTGGTCCATCATGAATGGAATATGTCTGGACGTTAAAGATAACTCCCCTCGTTTCTTCATCTTTATCCATAAACAGCCCTTGTTTTCATTTCAAAATTAAGTGTCGTTTACCTATTCATGAGCTGGAATATATGTATCGGATTAAGAATTGGTGTAATTGTTTAGTTGCATCCAGATAGTTGCCGGTGATATTACGCTCCTGCTTAGGGGCGTCCTTGTGGTCGTACAGCCCGGCGCTGCTGGATACTATATAGTTAAGCAAAGTGCTGGTAGTCATATCTTCTTCTAGCTGATAATACTCTAAACCCAATGTTTATCTCCAACGGGGAATCGGCAATGTGGAACCGAACAATCACTACAATTGGACAGACGCAATGCAGGCAGTTTAGCTCCCTTAGATTGCTCAATAAATTCTAGCGCGTCTCTAACTTGTTTATTTTTTCCTTTTATGATTAATGTCGCTGCTCCCTCAGCACCACCCAGACCGCCTGAGGCTATAGGTATTGCATCGGCACCGCTCAATATTTTAACAGCATCTATTTCGGTTATTGATCTTCCGTCAGGATAAGCAAATAGTCCGGCGGGTAATCCCATTCCATATTCGTACTTAGTTTGCTTTGCCTCCATCGCAGCCTGACGTACAGGTATAGGTATCAATTTCTCCAGCCCAACTGGGAAGATTAAGGTGAACTGCTTTTTCTTCCATGCTGAAAGCACTACGCCCAGGCCCCCGCGTTCGCCGACTAAAATACCCACGTTACCCTGGGAGTCCAGCGCATTTACTCCTTTTATATACACATCATTAGCGGTCATCTGCTCCATTAATTCAGCTGTAGTACTCTCGGGTAAAACCTTTCCTTTCTTTATTGCCCACAAACCCCGGAGCTTGCCTGGATCAAATTTTACGGTTCGAGGAGAACGGTCTCCGAGCGCCATCGCCATCTCGACACACATTCCCCTTGGTGTAACCACACCACAAACCCAATAGTTGGTCCTGGGTTTTGCCCCGGTTAGTTCCTCAAAAATAAAGTAAGTACTGCTGCTGGGATGTATCACAATCATACCATCCGTCGCCGCCTGATTAACTACATTTAATCGGGTAACAGCTTTAGCAATCAGTTTTTTAGACTCTGTAGGTGTCAGGACAACTTGTGCCAACATATTCTCCCCCCTTAGTTCCTATTTATATAGCTCTTCATTTGTTTTTCAACCAGTGCTTATTTCCGCCACTCGCTATCTTCAGATCTATCAGTATCCTCTCAATCAATGACTGAAAAGTTGATTAGTCATAAGGCACTAAATGCTAACCTCCATGCGTCTGATAATATCGTCTTGAACCCCTTTGCTCAGATCTACGAAATAAGCGCTGTATCCAGCTACTCTTACGATTAAATCACGATAGTTCTCCGGAAACTTCTGAGCATCGAGTAACTGCTCGTTCCCGACAACGTTGAATTGAATCCATTTGCCTCCCATCTCAGCGTAGGTCTTAATAAGACTACCCAGCTTTTTCAGGTCATCTCTGGTTGATAAAGATGAGGGATGGAGCTTTACGTTGAGTAACATAGAAGAGCACAGGGATTGGTCTATTTTCACCGCGCTTCTGAGCATTGCCGTCGGGCCGTGGGTATCTCTCCCCTGGGCAGGGGAGACCGTTCCATCGGATAATGTTGTGCCGGCCAATCTACCGTCAGGTGTTGCCCCTATTATTGTTCCGCCAGCAAACATCGATGAAATTGAAGCTCCGCCAACGCCCTTTATTTTCCCACCTATAGGACGGCCGTATGTATGATATTTTGCTTCCTCATCTATTAAAAACTTATAGAGGTCTCTGGCTATCGAGTCAATGTAGTCGATATCATTTCCATATTTAGGTGCTTGCAGGCACATCTTCCTGATATTCTCGTAGCCCTCCCAATTGGCAGCTAGGGCTTGTTTTAATAGTTTCATAGTAATCTTTTTCTCATCGAAGATCAGCATCATAATTGCAGCAAGCGAATCTGCCACATTGATTGCACCGACGGGCACCATTACAGCCCTGAAGTCATACGGAGGTACTGCGTCTCTTTTAGATAAAGGTTTCCCCATCTTTATTCCATCTTGCATCAATACAGTATCCAGTATCTCTACGGCATCATAATAACTTTGAATATCTCCAGAATGCCCGTTAAGAAGAAAGCTGTGTTCGTGCCACAGTTCTATAAAATAAACCAAGAATTGCTTAAACGCATCATAAAGCTCTTTAAAAGTCTTATAATTTTCAATATTTGGTTTGAAAGGACCTGCTTCCAAACCTGTACGGGGGTCTATACCATCATTAAGAAAAATTTCCAGAACTTTGGGTACCACGAAAAAAAGACCAGCCAGGAAACTAACTTTTCCCGGAATGGCCGGGTCAATACATCCAGCGAGGTGGTAATTACGCGCGTCTTCCAGAGGTATACCTCCAGAGGTCATGTAGCTAATAAAAGATGTATCTAGAGCTAAGGCCGGCATGCCGATACCTGTCTTTATGATCTCCAGAGCCTTAATCAACAAGTCTTCTGGAGTTCCTTCGTGAACTCTCAGCGTTATCGTGTGATGAGGTGTCCTGAGCCGGTTGGCTGCTTCCAGTACCAGGTAGGTCAGCTCATTACTGGCATCTTTACCATCAGTAGTAACGCCGCCGATGGTCATATTACGCCATTTAGCGAACCCGGCGTGTTGTGATCGTTTGGCGCTTGAGAGTTTGATATTCTCCGGCCTCATACATTTGATACGTAATTCGCATAGCAAAGACAAAACTTCTTCGTCGCTAATCTGTCCTCTATCCAGATCCCTTTTATAGAATGGGTACATATACTGATCAAATCTGCCGAGATTATGAGTCGATGTGGGCGTGGACAAGATTTGGTTGAACCATAGTGACTGCATCGCTTGATAAAAGCTCTTTGGAGAGTTAGCTGGGACCCAACGACATGCCTCTGCTATTCTATCCAACTCTTTCTTACGCAAGGGATCTTTTTCGACTTCTGCTAATTTTTCGGCTGTCTCAGCATATCTATTGGCAAGCCGAATAACGGATTTAAGGACCATTAACGAGGCGGATAAAAATAATTTCTTCTCCACGGAATCCAGAGAGAAAAACCTTAAATTTCGGAGCTCTTCTTCAATTTCTTCAATTATCGGGTTAAGCCCGTTAAGCCATCTGACAAAGTCCGTATAACAATCGGTAAAGTTAAAAGATAGGCAAAGCCCACTGCCGGCATATGCTCCTCTAAATTCATCTTTACTCTTCATCGGTGGAAGAGTAATGCCGAGTTGCAGGTATTTAAAAAACCTGTCGTCAAAAAGCTTCGATTGAGCGTATTCGGAACACCTGGTTTCCCAGTATCGACCGATTTCTCTTATTCTCGGCCAGTCTGTCTCTTCAACTGAGACAATTCCATCCTCTACCGCGCTTCTGATCTCATCCTCCTTCCATACTCCAAGAAATGGATCTATTTCAGCTCCCCATGGCTTACTGGCCCCTTCACCAACGAAAAGCTCATCATTATCAATCGATACGGGTATGTTCTCCAGCATATGTGCGTAAGCCTTGGCGTATCTTAAAATCGCGGGTTCGCCCTCTGTTTGTTTAAATGACTCTGTTATTAAGCGTGCCTTTTCGATACACAGAGGGAAACCCCTACGGCGGATTTTAGCTGATAATATTTCCATTTCAGCCTCCACTAATGCAGACTATTTGATAGATCTCTGATTTATTAAGTTTTTTGCTTTCTTGCACCTTGTTACTGTTCGCCCGAATAATTATTAGCTAAAAAATAGTCTGTTTCGACGTGTCCGGCTGAATTTTAAGGAGGTCGGAGTATCCAGGCTTTATCTGGAGAGGATCGGTAAGCAGCAGATATTTGTCGGTACTACGATCCCAGGCCGGCCATTCGATAAGCCCTTTCACGCTGGGATTACCTGTTCTGGCGAAATTGGTCCATATTGTCATGATGTTTTTAGCTACAACCCGGTCGGAATCGGATATAGAAGGTATCTGGGATTTCGCCCCGGAAGATGTGTACCCACCCTTAGCAGCAGACCAAGCTTCGGCATCATCGAGGGCACTGAATACGTAATGCAGCTCCATACCATGGGCTGCAACGCAGCCTTCGCGTCTCCAGCCTTCCGGTACCTGGTCGAAGACTGCCGCATACCCCCGTGAGTTAGTGGTACTCGGCCCGGTCAACAACCTCAGGTAGTCCTTGATCATCATGTCGGCAATAAGCGAACCAGGGCCGGTCAACTCTCCTTTATTGGCAACGATAAGGTATGGGACCTGGTTTCTCCGACCGGTCTGGAACATATTGACCAGCGTATCTGGTAAAAACCAGCCGTCGTGTACCACCTGCCACGGCCCCATGAACACGTATTCCGGCCCCATTTCCACATTTAACTCCTGGTCGGTATTTATAATCGTCTCCCATGGTAGTTTACACACGGCAGCCAGGGGATCTTTTTCTTTATCGACTCCGAGTTTATGGAATAGTTTTTCCCCGAATTTCTCCATTTCATCTAGGGGTACCGTATCAAAGTAACGACCACCACTTTCTATGATGCCCCGGTGGAACAGGCCGTTTGCCAGCGGCGTTGCCATCAAAGCAGCAACTTTCAATCCGCCCCCGGACTCACCGAATATCGTCACGTTATTCGGGTCACCGCCGAAAGCGGCGATATTACGCTGCACCCACTGCAATGCGGCGATCATATCAAGGAACATATAGTTACCTGAAACGTGTTGTGGTGATTCCCTGGAGAGAAGAGGATGTGCGAATAAGCCCATCACCCCTAATCGATGATTTATATTCACCTGGACGACGCCGTGGAGCGGCAGCCCCAGGTTATTACATAAAGGAAAGTTGCCGTTTCCGTATCTGAGGCCACCGCCGTGTAACCAGACCATTACGGGTAATTTATCGGTAGCTTTTTTAGAAGGTGTCAGGACGTTAAGGTAAAGGCAGTCTTCACTCGATGGCAGTTTTTTCGCAGCCTCGGGTGAATTAGGGTCCGGGTACTGGGCTGCCTGAGTGCTGAATTCAGTACATGCCCGGACACCCGACCACAATGCCACAGGCTGCGGCGGCCTCCAGCGTAATTCACCGGTGGGTGGGGCGGCATAGGGGATACCTTTATATAAATAAGTTTCCCGACCAGCTTGACTCACCTTGGTACCCGTAATATAGCCGGTATCCAGTTTAACCTTATTCATCAGATATCTCCTTTGTCTATTCTCTAATTACTAAAAGGCGAATTGTCAGGCGGATTCTGGTTCAGGATAAATAACTGGGCCATGTTCTCGGGACGAGAGAATAATTGTGCCTTCACCTGGCATGGTCACTTCATGTCTTTGATTTTCACACCAACAGTTGATATCGGCACAGTATCTGCCGTTTTGAACGTATTTTTTGGTTACTTTGCCTTTGCACCAGGTTACATCACCTTCCAGGTTAAAGCTACGAACCTCCGCCCTGGATTTCCAGAGAAATCCGTCATCACCCATCCAGTTAGTCAAAACCATATTTCGCCAGGCATTTCTCTGCGCACCAGCATCATGAATCCGCGGTACGCCTCTATCAGCCATAGTTTTTGCCTCGAACATAGACGGGCGAACATAGATATTCAATCCCGGATCGAAAGAACCTTTATTCTCATGGTGTTTAGCGGCAATAAGGTGGAACAAACGATCTGAAACACATGAAGGCGGATTTCCTTTTCCCACAAACCAGGCGAACTTTTCGCTAACGGTATAAGGTCCACGCACCACGGGTGTTAGTTCTTCACCCACGTTGACATCTTCCCAGTATCGGGTATTATTTCCCCTTGGCATCTCCTTATCTTGAGCCCGATAGATTTCATCGATTTCTTCTTTTGAGTATTTCGGCATTTCACTAGATGCCTTTAATGTTCCTCTTTCCTTTGACTTACTTCTCTCCATTAAAATAACCCAGGACTTATAAGTGGCTGCAATACCCCCTCCCAACCCCACCAAGTTACCTTTCTCTGTGACGATAACCAGTTGCCCGGCAAACCGGCTTGGTTTCAATTGCACGTCGAAGGGATAAATAACTCTGGCAGTATATTCGTCCCCTTCAAGAACCGGTCTGAAATATTCCCAGTCAAAACCTGACAAAAATCCCTCGATTCCGGGCGGTACTCCTTCAGGATGTTGTGAATAGGTGATGGTTTCCAGAAAGGTAGGAGGAGCAACAAGACGTTTATATTTAGTCTTAAGCGCGTAGTTTCTATCACGGAATAGGGGATTGATATCGCCGATACCATCCACAAAATGCCTTATACTATCACGTGTCACTTGCGTATTAAAACATTCCTGACGATAGTCATGGTTTGCAGCATCGAATTCATGGAAAGTATATATTTGCCCAATCTTTTCTTTCATCTGATTGGCAAATTGTTCCAAGTTATTTAATGTGCTGTTTTCCATTATTGACCTTTTAATATTTGTCTTTATTTCCTATATCCTTTAGTTAACTGTTGGTAATCTTAGGAACCTCTATTCGAAAACGTTCTGTCCCACCAATTCCGCAAACTCTTCATCGGATAAACCTAATATATTGATACATATATATTCATTATGTTCTCCCATTGATGGCGCATGCCGGACCTTAGCCTTGGTTTTTGTTAGCTTGTAAGCAGGGGTGGGATGTCCGAAAACACCCAATTCTGGATTTTTAATGGGCAGAAGGAATTCTCTTTCTCGTAATTGGGGATCACCGTCTACGATATCTGCCATTGTTTGTACTACACCGGCTGGCACACCAGCTGTCTGCATTTTATACATTACTTCATAATCTGTATATTGTGATGTCCATTGCGAAATTAAATTTTCTAATTCGTCTTCATTTTGCTTACGGGATTTCATATCGGTGAATTTGGGGTCTTTTGTCCAGGCCGGATTACCGATCACATGGCAAAAAGCCTGCCACTCATTTTCATTAAAAACGGCAATCGTACACCACCTATCCTCGCCCTTGCAAGGAAAAGCACCATGCGGTGAAGCATAATCGATACGATTGCCATTGCGTTTACGGAAGTGATTGTTGGCCTGGTAGTCAAGAAGATTAGGTGTATTAGAGTGAACGCAGACTTCTACTATGCTGGTATCGATATATTGCCCCTTGCCGGTGCGTCGCTTATAGTCCAAGGCAGCTATAATAGCCATGGCGTTAATGTAAGGGAGAACGACATCACCGAATGGCGCGTTGGCTCCGACTGGTGTTCTATCCGGCCACCCTGTTTGATCGAGGTAACCGGACATAGCTAATCCTGTCCCGTCGACACCCCACTCATATGCCAGAGGGCCTGTCTGGCCGTACGCACTGCTGCTAAGCATGATAATATCCGGCTTGATCGTTTTAACAAAATTATAATCGATGCCTAATTTACTAAGAGTCCCGGGAGTAAAGTTTTCATTAATAACATCTGCCCACTGTATCAGTTTTTTTATGATACTTTTAACCTGAGGTTTTTTTAGATTGAGAACCAGGCCCAATTTTGATGTATTGAGATGGGTATACCACGGTTTATCATCAGGATTATTACCGCTGGAAATCTTCACCATCCTGTTAGTCCTGGAAAGGTCGATACGCGTGGAAGATTCTACACGTATTACTTTGGCACCGTTATCCGCCAGGTGTTTGCCGGTCAAGCTTCCTACAAGCGCCCAGCCAAAATCCAGCACTTTTATTCCCTGAAGTGCCGGCTGTGCCATGTCTTTCACGCCTGAATTTTTAGATAACACCGGAGCTCTCCAATTTAGTTATTTCCTTTGCTGATAACTTCAACTCATTTCTGTAAATTACATCGTTATATTCACCCACAACCGGGGCAGCCGATTTTACGAAGTTTTTTGTCTGATTACTTAAAAAGAAATATTTGGGGTATTTTAAGGGATTATCAGTTTTTAGGCTATTGATATTTGCCCAATAATCTCGGGCCTTAAGCTGGGGGTTTTCCAGGATATCTGAAGGGTCGTTAATCGCACAGGCATTGAGTCCCCGCTTAAAGCCTTCTTCGGTAATTTCTTTTTTAGTATGTCTTAAGAAAAATTGGCGGATAGCTTCCTGTTGGGCATCGAGCAAGTCTTTCGATACATCTTGAGCAGCCATATCGAATTCTTCCCAATTAGTAATTACCCGCAAGGGATTTTCCATCCCATCGTCATCTATCCATTTTGACATGGCACGATTACCCTGCGACCCCGGTTTGCCGCCCATAAATGACCAAAATATATAGCCGTCTTTGCATTCCCAAATCCAATGTGTTGAGCGTGCACCGATGGTACGTATAGTCCCAGCACGCTTAATTAAACACTTATCAAATTCCCATACCAGTAAGTTAGAGGAAGTCCTCTTTACAGCTACTTCTTGCATGGAAACATCCACTTGTTGCCCTTCTCCGGTTTTTTCTCTTACGTAGTGTGCCATTACCGTTCCCAGCGCGGCTGCCGCACCGGATTCAAAGTATATTGTGTCGGGTCCCTCCCTGAGCGGTGATCGGTCAGAATCCCCGTTGGTTGACATAATTCCACTCATGGCGGATACTACGAGTTCACTACCTTTAAATCCTGAATAAGGACCTTTCTGTCCAAATGGAGTGATTGATGTTAAAATAATTCTAGGATTGATTTTCGTTAGCACGATATAGCCAAGGCCGATTGAATCAAGGTATCCCGGTTTGAATGACTCAATAAGAAAGTCGCATTTAGCTACTAATTTCCTGAAAAGTGCCCGGCCTCGCTTAAATTCTAGGTTGAGTGTAATACTATGTTTATCTGTATTGAATGACAGCCAATAAAGACTGTTGTTTATATCTGGTTCACCATTTAAAAAGGGGGGAATGCTACGTGCTGGGTCACCACCCGGAGGTTCAACCTTAATGACCTCAATTCCCAGGGTAGCGAGAATTTTACCGCAGAAAAAACCTTTTTCATCCGTAAGGTCTAATGCTCGATAACCGGATAACAAGTTTTCAAACATATCCATTCAGTTGCCAAATCATTCTTTAAGATCAACACTTATTTTAAGTAACTGACTTACTTGCCCTGGCGTATGCTTTTCCAAAAATAGCTTTTTTATCTGCTGCGGAGAGGCCGTATCTTTCGGAGATTTTTTCAATCAACTTGTCTCTAAGTTTGCGAATAATGACAGCCAGATTTTCACGCTCAATTTCATTTAACCAGCATTTCAATTCGCGTTCTGCTTCCGCTATATTATTCAAGTTGGAAATGACATAATTTAACCCTTCTGAAGTGACTTTAACCTTGATACTCCGCCTGTCCTTGGTGTCTGGATATCTTTTAACTAGCCGGTCTTTTTCAAGTCTATCTATAAGCTTAGTAATGCTATAGTTTGAACGAAGCATGATACGCGCAAGTTGCCCCGGGGTCAGAGTCCCTCCCCGAGTGATTAAGAATATTAACGCGCTAGTACGCAGCCAGCTGACCTTGTTCTTTAATATTTTCTGTGTATATCGATTAACGACATCAGCAAAAGCAATAATACGTGGAATTTGCAAACTTCGTATTTGGGTGTTTGCTTTTTCTATTTCACATGATGATGGCATTTAGTACCTCACTACACCAGTCTAGTTAGGTTATCCCAAATTTGTCAGGCTAAATTATATGACAATAAAAATAATAATACAAGAGTTGTAATATATAATAGTTATAATATGATTTCCGTCCTAGGTGTTTCTTTTTCAGTAGATCACCGTCAGCATAAGTAATTTTCTAGCTAAAAGCAGAACGGAGACAAATTTTTGATTATGGATGGGGAGTTGACTTTACACCGATTCCCTAAATAATCCGTTAAAGAAAAGGAGGCAAGCGGACTCCGCCTTTTTTCCCTGCCGGATAAGGTTCAGAAGGTCGGCCATTCACATATCCTGAGCTTAGCCGAAGGAAATCTGCCCGCCCTAATTATTTACTAACAACTTTTATGATTGTGATTTAATGGTTCGCTGTTCTTAACCATTATGTCCAACAATCAAGTAGATTGTTGGTTAACACTCGCTTGGTTTAGTATATAGAATAACCAAAAGGGATGGCTCCGGCTACAATAGAAAGAACGGTGTGTAGCTTAACACCAAATCTAAAGTAGGAGGAGCCATCACGAATGAAGAATACCGCAGCCATGAAACGAA